>ENA-ORXM01000075-ORXM01000075.1-marine-metagenome-genome-assembly--contig:-NODE-75-length-177985-cov-5.366482_pt1 | contig 177985 bp, 142 predicted proteins | sample MGYA00237867_ERZ511480 | MGnify/ENA primary metagenome ERZ511480 (study PRJEB26309, sample SAMN06266103) | marine metagenome | isolation source: Algal blade | place: United Kingdom:Sidmouth, United...
TACGGGATCGTAAACAATGACAAAGATACTTTGGTCCTTTTGGATGATTCTATTGTAAGAGGAACTACTTTGAAAGAAAGTATTATCAAAATTGTTGCCAGGCTAAGACCAAAGAAGATAATCATCGTCTCTTCTGCTCCGCAAATTAGATTTCCAGATTGCTATGGGATCGACATGTCCAAAATGAAAGACTTTGTTGCCTTCAAAGCATTAGTTAGCTTGCTGCATGAGAATAGTAAAGAAGCCCTTTTAGAAGAGACTTATAAAAAATGTAAGAAGCAAGAAAATCTTCCAGCTAAGAAAATAAAAAACGAAGTAAAGGCTTTGTACGATGAATTTACCTATGAGCAGATTTCCAAAAAAATCGCAGAGATCGTAAAACCTGAAGGAATAAAACCTGATGTTGAAGTGATTTATCAGAGCATAGAAGACTTGCACAAAGCTTGCCCAGACCATACTGGAGATTGGTACTTCTCAGGCAACTACCCTACTCCTGGTGGCAATATGGTCGTCAATAGATCCTTCATATTATTTATGGAAGATTCAGATGCGAGAGCGTATTAGAATTCGGTGTTCGTTCGTTGTTCATCGTAGTAGATTCTTTCTAACGCTTGTGCCGAGCCTTGCAAGACATAGAGATTCTGAAAAATCAAAATTCCCACGGAATCTTTTTCATCCTTCAACTCAAAACAATTCAACGTCCATCAAAAAATCACTCCGCCGTATACTTCAAATAAATTTCATCTATCACTACCGAGAGCTTCTCGTCTAATTCAGTAACGACATCTCCGGCATCGTGGGTTTGTAAATGAATTTCGACGGTATTATAGACATTTGACCACCATGGATGGTGATTCATCTTTTCTGCCTCCATTGCCACTGCTGTCATAAATGAAAATGCTTCTCTGAAGTTATTAAACTTGAAAGTTTTCTTGAGTTTATTTTCTGAATTTTGCCACATAATTAATAGTTTGATTAAAAATAAAGAACATTAACTTATAAAATGCCTATTTGCAGAAAAAAAGGCATAATGTTTTCTATGTATACTCCTAACGAAGTAATTGAACTTTATTTCCGTTTTTAACTACCCCCTATAAACATTTTGAAGCCATGTAATTTGGCTTATTTCACAGTTGCTTTAATTCTTTCCCGATTAATCGGGAAAAATTAGTCAATTACAGCAATTAATTATTTTACAATCAATTTAAATTAAGCTCAATGATTAGGATTAATTTTTTGACCCTATTATGCCTAGGGTTTTTAACACTCGGGGTTTTTTCATGCGGAGATGATGAATCTTCATCTGTTACTGCTGATTATGAATCAGTTCCCGTCGGCCAAATGTCTATGACATACAATGGAGAAGATTGGGAATCAAGCACTGTCACTGGCATTAGTACATCAACAACAATTTCAACAATTACTTCTGAAGGTGGATTAAATTTAATGTTCATAGTACTTGAAAGTACAGAGGTAGGAACTTACTCGATAGGAGGTTCTAATTTAACTTCCTTGTCGATGAGAAATTTATTTGTCAGTGAGGACTATACAACTGAAAATGAGGAAACTGCTTCAGGAGAAATTATAATCGATGCTAAAAATTCAACCGACAATACTATTAGTGGTTCTTTTAATGCCGTTGTTGTTGACGATAATGGCGACAGCAGAATCATTAGTTCTGGTTTGTTCAACCGAATCCCTTACAGTCAATAATGAATCAAATTGATAATTTTACGAGGCGAGCCTTTTAAAAAGAAGCTCGCCTTTTTATTTTGACAATTATATATTTGTACTTTGGTTAAGATAAAAGCTGGGTATGAAAAACATCATTACTTTAAATATTCTATTTTTCTGTGCAATAGTTTTTTCTTTCGTTTCCTGTTCAGACGATGAAGGACCTGCTTACAATAGCATTGCTGAAGGATCCATCTCTATGAGTCATGATGGTGAAAGTTGGGAATCTACGCTTGTAACTGGGATAAGTGTCAGTGGCATAAACAATTACAATGCGCTCAAAAGTACAGAATCTCAATTAAGCTTGACTATTGAAAATAATTCTATTGGAGCATATTTACTTGGAGAACAATCATTAAGTGCCATGACGTTTTCTATAAATAGTACAGCAGAAACCTATGGCAGCTTTGAAGAAGAATTAGCCTCAGGCACCATAACCGTAGAAGAAGAAAATGTAAGTCTACAAACTATCAGTGGCAGCTTTGATGCTGTGCTTGTTGATTCCGATGGAAATGTAAAAGTGATCTCTAATGGTTTGTTTAATAAGATAAGGTATAACTAATTGAATTTGTAAAAACTACAACTTCCAATTATGCTTATCGATGCTTTTGATACAAGCGGTCAATAATTTGATTGTACCCTCAACATCATCTTTATGACACATCTCAATAGTTTGATGCAAATTCCTCAAAGGAATTGATATAGCACCAGCAATAGATCCATGCTTTCCATAGCGTTGTAAACCTGCAGTATCCGTACCTCCAGCAGTAAGAACTTCCGGTTGCCATTTAATCTTTCCTTTCGTTGCTGTTTTCTTCATATAGTCAACCATACGTACATCGCAAATTGTTGACCCATCCATTATCTTAATGGCAGTCCCCTTGCCAAGTCGAGTTATCATTTCATGTGGTTGTGCTCCAGGAACATCAAAAGCAACCGTCACATCTAATCCAATACCAAAATCAGGATCAATGAGGCCCGCAGAATTAATGGCTCCTCTAAGTCCAACTTCTTCTTGTACTGTAAAAGCAGCTACAAAGTCATAAGGAATCTTTTTCCCTTTCAGAGCTTTTAAAGTTTCTATTAATATGTAAACTGAAATTCTATTGTCTAAGGATTTGCTATTGATGCAGTCTCCCATTTCAATAAGAACCCGCTCTCTGGTGATAGAATCACCTATAGAAACGTTTTTTTCAACTTCGGCTTTTGGTAGACCAGTATCGATGAAGTACTCTGTAATAGGTACCACCCTTTTTCTTTCTTCAGGCTTCATAACATGGATAGGCTTGGTACCCATAACACCTATAATATCTTTTTTCCCATGTACAATTACTCTTTGAGAAGTAAGTGTTTTGGGATCAAAACCACCAAGGGTATGAAATCTTATAAATCCTTCGTCATCAATGTGAGTAACAATAAAAGCGATCTCATCCATGTGAGCTGCAACCATGACCTTCTTATCGGTTTTACCTTTTTTGGTAGCTAGCAGATTGCCCATGGCATCAATTTGGACCTCGTCGCAAAGTCCTCTGATCTCTGATTGTATCAACTTTCTGATTTTCTGTTCAAAACCAGGAGCACCAGGAGTTTCGCAGATGCTTTTTAGTAAGGGAATATTTATCATTTTCTAATTTTGAATCCTGACTCAAAGGTTGCAAAGTTAATATTAAAATTAATATCAAAAATTTCTCTTAATATTACCTCGTTAAATAAAGAAATAGGTCTAAAAATACCTAAGCATTTCTTTTATTACTTTGAGATTAAAATAACTGTCATTTTATTAGGCTGACTAAAAAGTCGCCAAAATTAGTTTTATGTCCCTGGTTAAAAAATTAGCAAATCAAACCGTCATTTACGGATTGGGGTCCATCCTTCCAAAGCTGCTTAATTTTATAATCTTAACCCCCTACTTAACAAACAAATTTAACAATGTAGAAGATCAAGGCCTATATGCAGTGCATGGCATTATGTATGCATTTGTTGGGCTTCTCATGGCGCTGCTGACTTTGAGGCTTGAGACGACGCTGTTCAGGTTTGGGAGTAAGAAAGGCTTTTTAGAAAAAAGTTACTCTACGGCACTGTGGATATTAATTGGCGTATCCATTATAGCTTGTATAGTTATCTATGGGTTGGCAACACCATTGGCGGGAGTATTGACCAAACCAAGAGATGAGATCTACGTCAAATTTATCGCCTTTATAGTGGCACTAGATATACTGGCAGCTTTGCCTTTTGCAAGATTACGACTTAAAGGAAAGCCATTTAAATTTTCATTTATAAAGATCGCTAACGTTGTGATCACAATTATAGTCCTTTTATTTTTTCTAGAATTTCTGCCTTCTACCGCTGAGTCCGGTACAGACTGGGCAGAAAACTTCTACGACAAAGACCATAGACTGGCCTACGTATTTTTAGCAAATCTAGTTGGAAGCGTCTGTGTTGTATTGATGTTAATTCCAGAATTTCTCAAACTGACAAGACAATTTGACCGTGCATTATCAAAAAAAATGGTGCATTACGCATGGCCTTTGATTATAGTTGGAATTGCAGGTATTATCAACATGTATTCGGATAGGTGGTTGCTCAACACACTACTGCCTGGCAATCTTCAAGAAAACGAAATCCAAACTGGTATCTACAATGCTTGCGCAAAGATCGCCATACTCATGTCATTGTTCACTACTGCTTTTAATTACGCCGCTGAGCCTTTTTTCTTCAAACAATCTAGTTCTAATAAATCGCCACAACTTTATGCAGATATTGCTAGGGCATTTACCTTCATAGGATGTTTGATATTTTTAGGAATACTTTTTTACATAGACTTATTTCAATTTCTAATTGGATCTAATTTTAGAGAGGGTCTTTATATTGTTCCGATTTTACTCCTTTCCTATTTATTTTTAGGGCTCCATTATAATTTTTCCGTCTGGTACAAAATAAATGATAAAACAAAAATCGGGGCTTTAATTGCGATCATAGGATCAATTGTAAGCGTTGCAGTAAATATTGTAATGATCCCTAAGATCGGACTTATGGCATCTGCTTGGGCAAGTTTATTTACCTTCTTCACCATGGCAGTGCTAAATATTACGATCGGGCGTAAATATTATCCCGTTCCTTATGCCATTGGAAGAATGGCCATGCTTATTTTATCTGCTGTAGGTTTGTATTATTTAAGCGAATTCTTGCACGATACCTTACAATCACCAATGTCCATTAAGTTTGGAATAAATACTGCTTTGCTTCTTGCTTATATTGTTCTAGTGTACTTCTATGAACAGCGTTTTTTCAGAAGAATATTGGCAAGTTGATTGGAAATAGTCTACATGTCTCAACCATATGGGGTACGATGCTTCAGTTTAGTTGATTTGTAACACTACCTGTCCCAAGCCCTCAGGGGAGCAAGGTGAGTTTAAGCTTGAGCTCTTTTATTAGCATTGTTACTCCGAGCACAGCGCATTGAAGTCGAGGGATCAGCGCAATTGTTAATACTGAAGATTAATAAAAATAAGTTTTAAGATAAAACGAGATCTTTGGCCAAGCCTTGATGGTCAAAAATACCAAAGCAATGGCTGCAAAAACAAAGATGATCCTATAGTTGCGCCAATGCCACTTTATTTTCTCTCTTCTGCTCCGATATTTTCTATTTCTGGACTGATAAGTCATAGACTATTATTATTTCAATATATAATACTTATAAATCTTTTGCAATATTACTACTTTTAATTTATGATCGCTACAGCTTACATGCAATCGCCCATCGGAATCTTGGAAATTACTGGATCTGAACTTGGCATATCTTCGCTAAAGCGGATAGAATTAGAGCATTCGCCGAAAGGCTCAGAAAACAAGATCCTAGATACCTGCAAGTCACAATTAAAGGAATATTTTGAAAGGCAAAGGACCACCTTTGAAATAAAATTAGATTTTTCTGGGCACACAGATTTTCACAAGGATGTATGGAATGAATTGCTGAAGATCCCATACGGTCATACTGTTTCATACTCCAGTATTGCCAACGCCATCGAAAATCCTGATGCAGTCAGAGCTGTGGGATTGGCAAATAAATACAACCCAATAGCGATCATCGTGCCTTGTCACCGCGTCATTGGAAAAAATGGCGACCTTACTGGTTACTTCTATGGTATTGATACTAAGCGGATGCTATTGGAACTAGAAAACCCTATGAGTTTTTCAAGGCAAGGAAGTTTGTTTTAATTTCGATAAAAAAGGTGATTGGCTATGTCGAAAACGATGAACAATTTACCCTATTTAACAATTTCAAATTCTCTATCAACCTCTACAAAGTTTGCTCCTTTTTGAATGGTAGCAGAAATAGTTAATATACCACCTGGTTTTACTTTTTTCAATAACTTTCTTTGGTCGCTATTAACATGGCCTTTACTAAGTGCATCAAGAAATTTCTTCTTCCTTTCATAGGCAAATATAAGCTCTGTGACACTGACTGTATTGCCAAAAGCATCTCTAACAATAATAGCTTCTTCGATGTTATTTTTTAGATTCTTTTTTGTGACTTGTCCACCTTTGATGGTGCCCCAGCTTATCGAGTGATCGAGAACGCCATCACCGGATAAAGAAAACTTGATAGGTAAATTTAATTTCACATTAACCGATCTCCCTTGATTGACTCCTGGCTCCCATCTGACCATTTGCTTGACCACATCCAGTGCTGCTTCTCCACAACCTCCTCCAATATCTCTCAGCACAAATGGATCATTAAGAAAACCCTTATTATCGATAACAAAGCTGATCAATACCGTACCTTCTAATCTGTCTTTTTTTGCTGATTCTGGATATTTTATGTTGTTGGCAATGAAAGAAACTAAGTTATTGTTTGAACACCTTCTTTTGGCCACCTTCTGATTCTCGCCAAAATCATTACATCCTGGGAAGTAAGGCATCTCATCTACATGCACCAAGACCTCATCTTGCGCAAAAGAGGCTACTATGAACATAAAAAAGACCAATAATGCTGTTATATATTTCATACTTTATTTCCCGTCTAATGAAATTAATATTTTTTTCAATTCACCAATGGATTGAGTCGTTGGTTTCATTGCAAATTTTCCTTCTTTATCAATTATAAAATATTGAGGAATTGCTCTTACACCGTAGGCCTTTGCCAAGTCAGAATTCACTCCATCAATTGCTAGTGCATGAATTCCTTGAAAACTGTAAGATCTGATCGTGTTCTCCCAAGTGCTTTCATCGCGGTCAAAGGATATATGTACAAATTCTACACCAGAGGCATTAAGGTCTTGCTCTAAGTCCTTTAATTGCACCATTTTTCTAACACATGGTTTGCACCAAGAAGCCCAGAAATTCAAGTAGATTGTTTTCCCTTTTAGCGAACTCAATGCCACTTCTTCTGCTTCGCTGTTTCTGATCACAAAATTTGAAGCAGTTGTCCCTATCGCATTTTGCATTGCTTCTTCAAATTTAATTGCGACTTTTTCGGAATAGCTATCTTGACTGGTGTGTAAAAATTCTTCATAAATTGGAAGTAGCTCTTCGATGTACTTTTTAGAAAACCCTTTGCAGATCATTTCGCTTTCAACAAATTCTTTTGATTCTCCAGTCATCGTTGATTCTGACAATCTATAAATACCTAGGTATGGATTATCTGCTTTGACATCATCTAGCATATACATTTTATCCATGTAAGCTATCAAGTACTGCCTAAATCTATAGTTTCCTATTTGATCATTTTCAAGATTGATCGTATTGAGTATATCAAAATAGGATTTATCAATTGATTTGATCTTTGCATAGATATGACCATGGGCTAAGACATGATACGCCCAATCATAAACAATTTCGGCCTCGATGTATTTCTTAAATTCATCTGAGGTCGTATTCGGATGATATTTTTCATGCGCCAAAAGAGCGCTCATAGCTTTTTCTTTTCGGTCATTTAGCAAGCGGAGAAAATCCTCTGTTTCAAAATTCCTCATTTTAGTATCCATTTCTGGGCTGATATCATACCAATGTATGCCTTGACGATACTGCACCAATTTAAATGGATTTGTTTCCGTAGGGTTTTCTTTATAATATTTATATAGGTATCTATTATTTTCTGCAGCTTTTCCTGTAAAAGCAAAGGATCTTTGAAAATTGATCACATCCGTATAGATATTGAGGGAGTCTCCTGGTTCTAGATAGATCATCCCTGTTTTTTCTCCATGTTTCAATCTCACAAGTTGACCTTTATTGATCTGAACAGAAAAGGCAAAAGTGCCATCTTCAAGGACATTTGAAAAATATTCGTTTACTTCTCCGTTGAAGTAAGATTCATTTACTCTGAGTTCAATGAATTTAACAGCAGATGACCCCGACAAACTTCCGGTCACCAAGGTATTTCCTTGGGAGTGCAGAATTAAACAAAAAAAGGTCGATGAAACGGTAAAAAGGAATCTTAAAATTGACATATTTACTTCGGAAAAAATTAATTTCTAATTTTGCTAAATTACGTATAAAAGTTATACTTGAAAAAACGAGTCCATTCAATTAATTGTTGCTGAATAAATAGTAAAGATGTCAAATCAAAAGATTAATGCTAAAAATGCTCCTAAACCAGTTGGTTTATATCCTCATGCCAGAAAAGTTGGCAATTTATTATTCCTTTCAGGAATTGGACCTAGAACCCCTGACACCAATATCGTTCCGGGATTAACCTTAAGTCCTGCTGGAAACTATAAGGAATTTGATTTTGAAGCACAATGCCATTCGGTATTTAAAAATATCAAATTGGTTCTTGAAGACAGTGGTGCAAAATGGGAAGACTTGGTAGATGTGACGGTATTTTTGACAGATATGAAAAGAGATTTTGATACCTACAATCGTATTTATGCAGAATACTTTAAGGATTGTATGCCATGTAGGACTACTGTTGGTATTGACTCCTTGCCGACACCCATAGCCATTGAACTTAAATGTATTGCTGTATTGAGTGAATAGAGTTTCTGAGTATAGAATGCAGATCTCGGATTAGTTATTTTTAAAGGGGCAGATAAGTTTGAATGCTGGAATCTGAACAGAAAAAACCTCTTCCGAGTCGACCTTAATAAAGGTATAATGTCCGTGCATCTTGCCTATGTCCGTGTTTAACGGGGACCAAGAGACATATTGATGGGATTCTCCTGGAGCCAGGATCGGTTGTTTACCTATGACACCCTCTCCTTCTACTTCTCTAACTATACCCTTAGAATTGACTATAAACCAGTGTCTTTTTAGAAGTTGAACGTCATCATTACTTTCATTTAACATAGTAATTCTGTAGGAGTGGATATATCGATCGGCTAGCGCATCAGATTGGCTGTGCTGATATTTAGTCTCTACACTTATGCGAATACCATTTGTTAAAAGCGTTTGCATATACTATTATTTTAATTGATGCAATAAGTTTCAATCATTTCTTCGGCTTCTTCAAAGGCTACTTCTAATAGATCGTTAACTAGAATTTTATCAAATTTTCTTTCGAAAGATAATTCCATTTTTGCTCTTTTCAATCTTTTTGAAAGACTAGAAGCAGTCTCAGTTTTTCTCCCAGTCAATCTATCCTGCAAAGACTGAAGTGATGGAGGTCTAATAAAGATAGCAATGGAGTTTTTAGGGTACAGCTTTTTAATGTTTGCAGCACCCTTTACTTCGATATCAAATATAATGTGATTTTTTTGTGTCCAAGCTTTTTCTATCTCACTTTTTAAAGTACCATAAAATTTGCCAGGATAGACTTCTTCCCACTCTACAAACGCTTCTGCTTTTATCTTTTTTTTAAAATCTTTAGTGCTCAAAAAGTAGTAGTCTTTGCCATCCTTTTCTCCAGTTCTCTTCTCTCTATTAGTTGCAGAAACCGAAAAATCCAGGAAATCATATTTCTCCAATAGATGTTTTACTATTGTTGTTTTGCCCGCTCCAGAAGGGGCCGTTATAATTATGATCTTACCTTCAAACTTGTCTTTACCTTCCAAAAGTCCCACTATACTGAATTTGCTACTTGTTCTTTAATTTTTTCCAACTCATCTTTCATATTTACAACATGAACCTGGATGGCGGAGGAATATGCTTTGGACCCCAATGTATTTATCTCACGTCCTATTTCTTGCCCTATAAAATTTAATTTTCTCCCTTTCAAGGTGACCGGTTCATTTAACAATTCAATGAAGTATTTGCAATGTTGGGAAAGCCTGACTTTCTCTTCATTGATATCGATCTTTTCCATGTAAAATAAAACCTCCTGTTCAAATCTATTTTGATCGACATTTTCTTTTCCCAAATACTCCTCTAAATGAGATTTCATTCTCGTTTTAATTTGCTCTATCCGATCTTTCTCAAAAGGAGACAATGCTTCAAGATTTGACTGAATGTTATTGATCCTTTGTATCATGTCGTTCTCTAAGGCCAATCCTTCTTTGCGCCTAAAGGCATTAAAATTTTCAAGTGCCTTGAGAAATGTTTTTCTGACTACCTCCCATTCATTCTCGTCAATACTCTCTTGCGTTGGATTTAATATCTGTGGCATCTTGAGTATAGCAGGGAGTAGCCCCTTCTTTTCCATGCCAAGTTCATCTGATAATTTTGTCAGTTCTTGGTGATACTTTTTGAATAAAGGTATATTTAGGCTGAATTCTTCATCGCCTGATATTGATTGGACCTCTATAGATATCTCGATCTTTCCACGTTCGACTAACCCTGCTGCAAGCTTATTTAAAGCTTGTTCTTTCTCCTTGTAGTTTTGTGGAAGCTTTATGCGAACATCGGTAAATTTGCTATTTAATGATCTTACTTCTACCGTGATTTTTTTTGATTCATAAGAATCATCAGCTCTCCCATAACCTGTCATCGATAATAGCATAATTATTTTTTTTACAAATATAGTTAAATTGATGTTAGGCATGATTCAAATAATCTTCATAATAAGCAGGTTATAAAAAAACAAAACCAGTGATTAACTTCTCATTAGATGGATATAATAAAAAGATATAATTCATTGACTAATAAGTGAAAAAAAGAAAATTACTTTAAAATGGGACTTTTATTTAACGAAAAAAAAGACGACATTTGCGACTCAAAATTTTTAGCTGTAAAAAGCAACTTAAACCCGTGTATCAAGATGAGAAAAGCAGATTTAGTTAGCTCCATATCAGAAAAAACAGGAATCGCAAAAGTCGATGTCCTAGTATCTTTAGAAACATTTTTTAAAGAAGTAAAAAGTTCATTGTCTAGTGGAGAAAATGTATATATAAGAGGATTTGGAAGTTTTGTTGTTAAAAAAAGAGCCAAAAAGATCGGTAGAAATATAAAGAAGAATATTGCTATTGAGATTCCAGAGCATTTTATACCAGCTTTCAAGCCGGCGAAGATATTTGTAGAAGAAGTAAAAACGAAAGTGGAGGTATTACCAGAAGATCTAAGTCACAAACAATAAACCCCACTAATGTCAAAATCACAGATATTAGTAATAGTACTTACAAGTTTTCTTTTCTTAGGGTTATACTTCGGCGGAAGCCTCAAACCAAAAGAAATTAAAAATGCAGAGAAAGTTAGAGCAGTAGAGGTAGAAAGCACAGATATAAATGCATTACTTATGGCTGCCAAACCAAATTTGTCGGCCCGCCAAGAAGCTGATCTCGTGGCTTTGGAAAGTAAGTTGAATGAATCCGAAACAGATCTAGATAAAATTGAGACGTATAAAGAGCTAGCTTCTGCTTGGTATAGCTTTAACAATCCCACGCTATCTGCGTATTATGCAGAAGAAGTGGCAGAAATGGAGAATACTGAAGACGCTTGGTCGATCACTGGAACAACTTATGTGATTGCACTTCAATCTTCGAAAGAAGAAAAAATCAAGAAATTTACTAGCAAAAGAGCTATAAAAGCATTCGAGAATGCAATTTCAATAAATCCAGAAAATATTCAACATAAAGTTAATTTAGCTGTTGTGTATAAAGAGTTTCCACCCGAAAACAACCCGATGATGGGAGTGCTTATGTTGTTGGATTTAAATAAGAAACACCCTGAAAACATTGGTGTTTTGCTGACGATTGCACAGTTTGGAATAGAAACAAATCAGCTGGACAAAGCAATGGGAAGAATAGAAACAGCGTTAAAGTTAGAACCTGAAAATCCAAGGGCCAACTGTTTGATGGCAAAAGTATTGGAAAAAAAGGGTAACTTTGCTGATTCTCAAGTCTTTAAGGAAAAATGCTTAAAGCTTAGAAAGTAGAATTTAAGACATTAATTATATAATTGACAAAAAGATATTTGTTATGCCTTGTGGTAAAAAAAGAAAACGTCATAAAATTTCGACGCACAAAAGAAAGAAGAGATTAAGAAAGAACAGACACAAAAAGAAGAATAGATAATTCATTTACCAAAGCCTTTTTGAATCTCAAAAAGGCTTTGGTTACTTACTTTATTTGCAAATGATAGCAAATGATGACTCTATCATTATAAATGTACTGCTGAATTTATTCTAGTACAAACTATTTTCCCTTTACGTTTCTATAATCATAAACACACAAGGTATTACACAAATCGCTTTATTAAAGTGGATATTGTGGATAAAGAATTAGTTATTAACTCCACACCTACCACTGTGGAGATTGCTTTACTTGAGAATAAAAAGTTAGTTGAATTACACTATCAAAAGACAAATACTAATTTCTCTGTTGGAGATATTTTTATTGGTAGGGTCAAAAAACTAATGCCGGGACTTAATGCTGCTTTTGTAGATATTGGCCATAAAAAAGATGCCTTCCTACATTATACAGATCTGGGCCCAAAATTAAAATCTTTATTAAAATATACTGATACTTCTAGCAGTGGCGCTAGAAATACCTCATCCTTGTCTGATTTTGAATTTGAACCTGAAATCATTAAGACAGGAAAAATCGATCAGGTTCTTAGCAAAAGGCAGTTTGTCCTTGTGCAAATTCTTAAAGAACCAATTTCTACCAAAGGTCCTAGACTTAGTTGTGAAATAACTATTCCAGGCAGATTCCTTGTTTTAACCCCTTTTTCAAATATAGTAGCCGTTTCAAAAAAACTTGGATCTGCTGAAGAAAGAAAGAGACTAAAAAATTTGGTAGAAAGTATCAAGCCTAAAAACTTTGGACTTATTGTAAGAACTGCTGCTGAAGGTAAAAAAGTCGCAGATCTTCACGAAGAATTAAACGATATGCTTTCCAAATGGGAGGCTATGTTTGTCCAACTCCAAAAGGCGGAGCCTCCGATGAAATTACTCTCCGAGCTTGACAAAACCTCTAGCTTGCTTAGAGATATGCTCAATGAGTCTTTCAACAAAATATCCGTGAACGACAAGGAGATGTACGCTGGTATCAAAACTTTTTTAAGCGGAATAGCTCCTCACAAAGAAAAAATAGTAAATCTTCATCGCTCCTCCAGGTCCATATTCGAAACTTCCGGGGTAACGAGACAGATAAAATCTTCTTTCGGTAAGACTGCTACCATGCCATCAGGAGCTTACTTGGTCATCGAATCCACTGAAGCGATGCATGTCATCGATGTGAATAGCGGCCATAAGATGAGCAGCAACAATACTGCAGATGCTGTTTTAGCTGTAAACTTAGAATCAGCTGCTGAAATAGCCAGACAATTGAGACTCAGAGATATTGGAGGCATCATAATCATCGACTTCATAGATATGAAAGTTGCCGAACATCGGAGAGAATTGGTCACTGTAATGAGACAATTGATGAAGTATGACAGAGCTCAGCATACCATTTTGCCATTGAGTAAGTTTGGTTTAATGCAGATCACTAGGCAAAGAGTAAGACCTTCTGTAAAGATCAATACCGCAGAAATTTGTCCTTCTTGTGAAGGGTCTGGAAAAGTAAATCCAACCATCATAATCACGGATGATATTGAAAGAGATTTAAACTTTATAATACAATCAAGACCAAAATCCACCTTGCATCTTAGGGTTCACCCTTACATCGGAGCTTTTCTTCAAAAAGGTCTTTACAGCAAACAAATGAAGTGGTTCAAGCAACACTTCAAGTGGATTAAAATATATGAAGATCCCGATTTTCCTCTCTTGATGTACAAATTTTTTGACTCTAACAATGATGAGATCAGGCTTAACTAATAAAAATTGAATCCAGTTGTTCTCTTTGCCGTGCTAAATTGGGGGCTTGGACATGCCAGTAGATCCATTCCCATAATCAACGCCCTATTGGCAAATTCCATTGAGGTGGTTCTTTGTTCTGATGGCATCGCTTTAGAGTTACTCAAAAAAGAATACCCCAGTCTTAAGCATGAGATACTCCCTAGTTATAATATCAGTTATAGTTTTGAAAGTATTGTCCAGAATATTCTTTGGCATATTAAAGATATCCTTCTTGCTGTTTCTCAAGAAAAAAAGGAGATTGAGCGACTTAAAGAAAAGCATAACGCAGTAGCTGTGATTTCTGACAATAGATATGGATGTTATTTTGACGAGGGTTATTCCATAATAATGAGCCACCAGCTAACTATCCAATCAGATCCAAAATGGAAAGGTCAATTTGCCAGTAACATCTTGAATAAGTTTATCAATAAGTTTTCTCTTTGTTGGATCCCTGATTTTGAAGGTAAAAATTCCTTAGGAAGGGAGCTTTCGCGAAACGAAAAAATAAGCAACGCAAAATATATTGGTTGTATATCCCGATTTGAATCCTTGAACTTAACAAAAAAGTACGACCTGGCCATGGTTTTATCAGGCCCAGAACCAGCCAGATCGCATTTGGAAAAAGTATTGATCGATCAAACAAAAAATCTAGCGCTTTCTATGGTACTGGTGCGTGGGTCAGATCTTGCAAGACAAGAAAATATAAGCGATTTTAGCGGAGATGTATTTGACCTTTGTATCGGTACTGATTTAAATAAAATAGTCTGTCAATCCTCTAAGGTGCTATGTCGCTCGGGGTATAGTTCGATTATGGATCTTCATAAGATTGGTAAAAATGCAATTCTGATCCCAACACCTGGCCAAACGGAACAAGAATATCTTGCAAGAAATTTGAAGAATGCGGGTATCATTTACAGCACCGATCAAAAAGATTTTTCTATTGAAGAAGCATTGATTGAATCTGATAACTATACAGGCTTCACAAAAATTGAAGACAAAAACCTAATGGAAATTGCCATTCAAGATCTCTTAAAAAAGATGTCCTTTATTTGATCTATTTATTGTATTGAGTCATTGCTCTTGAGACACCAATGGTGCCGAAAGCAATGACAGCTTCAGAAGCTTTTTGAAGAATCTTATCCAAACCCTCTTTTTCCTCGCCAGACCATTCTCCAAGAACGAAATCAACTTGTCTACCTTGAGAAAAATCATTGCCAATTCCAATTCTCAACCTGGAATAAGTGCTTGTATTTAAAACTTGATTGATATGTTTTAAGCCATTGTGTCCACCATCATTTCCTTTTGAACGCAGTCTCATTTTTCCATAAGGAAGATTAAGATCATCAACCACTACTAATAAATTTTCAGGAAGGATCTTTTTCTTTTGGCCCCAATATCTAACTGCCTTCCCACTTAAATTCATAAATGTGGAAGGTTTAATAAGAACAAAAGTCCTACCCCTGGATTTAAATTCAGCAACATCTGCGTGTTGTTCCTGCTTGAACTTTGCTTCATATTTCTCAGCCAAATAATCGACCACATCAAACCCGACATTGTGCCTGGTGTTATCATATTCAGCGCCTATATTTCCTAAACCAACAATTAAATACTTCATAATATCTTGTTCTTCCTCAATTTGTGAAGAAAATAAATTTTTAAATAATCTTTCTAAGAAACTCAAATACTTGAAATTTTGACTCAAATTTAGAAAAGGATTACGATTGCTTGAGTACCTTTACATAATAAAATTTATTCATGAAGATATCAAATACAGAATATGCTCCATTTTACGAGACTTATATCTCATTGATACCTGATCACAGAGATTTATCAGACCTAATGTTAAAAACTTTTGAACCCATCAAATTGTTTTTAGATGGTATTTCTGATGAAAAGATGAATTTCGCTTACGCCGAAGGTAAATGGACGGTTGCTCAACTCCTTCAGCATTGTATAGATACAGAGCGTTTGATGGCGGCCAGGGCCTTAAGAGTAGCTAGAAATGATAAGACTAAATTGCCTGGGTTTGATGAAAATACTTATGCAGAAGCTGCAGGTGAAATAAGAAATACTAGGAAAGCGCTTATAGAAGAATGGAAAATTTTGCGAAAATCAAATGCATTAATGTTTAAAAATTTCTCAACTCAAGCCTTACAATACAAAACCTTCATTTGGAAACATGAAACATCAACACGAGCACTGGGTTTGGTTATTATTGGTCACGGCCAACATCATTTAAATGTCTTGAAAGACAGATATATATTATGAGTAGTATAGTAGATAGTTTAAATTTCGTTTCTAAATTGACACCCAAAAGGGTGCTTAATGTCAGCAAGATATTGAGTTCATACTATTATACTAGATTCACAAAAAAACCTGTTCAGTGGGGTCTCCCTATGACCGTCTCTATTGAGCCAACTACGGCATGCAATTTAAGATGTCCAGAATGCCCATCCGGGTTGAGATCATTTACCAGAAATACTGGTAACTTAAAAATGGATTTCTTTACTAAAACCATTGATGAGATCGCTGAAGAATTACTTTATCTGATCTTTTATTTTCAGGGAGAGCCTTACATCAACCCTAAATTTTTGGATATGGTAAAGTATGCTTCCGAAAAAGGCATTTATACCATTACCTCCACAAATGGACATTTTTTAAACAAAGAAAATGCTATCAAGACCATTGAGTCTGGTTTAGATCGTATGATCATTTCTGTTGATGGTACCACTCAAGAGACTTATGAGTCTTACAGAAAAGGAGGAAAACTGGATGTGGTCTTACAAGGAGCGCGCAACATGGTCAAATGGAAGAGAGAAATGAACTCAAAAACACCACATCTGATCTTTCAATTCCTTGTTGTTAAACCAAACGAGCACCAGATCGATGAAATTTATAAGTTGGCAGAAGAAATTGGAATAGATGAAGTCAAATTGAAGACTGCACAAGTGTATGATTATGAGGATGGGAATGAACTGATCCCAACCATAAGCAAATATTCTAGGTATAAAAAAACCGCAACTGGCAAATACAAAGTTAAACACAACTTGGATAACCACTGCTGGAAGTTATGGCACGCGTGTGTTATTACTTGGGATGGACTTGTAGTGCCATGTTGTTTCGATAAAGATGCGATTCATAAACTAGGAGACCTAAAAAAAGTGAGTTTTAGAGAACTCTGGCAAGGCAAAGCCTATCAAAACTTTAGGACTTTGCTACTTGGAGGGAGAGATAAGATAGATATATGCAAAAATTGTACGGAAGGTTGTAAAGTTTGGGCATAATTTATAATCGCAATTAACTGTTATATAGAGTATATATGCTAGCAAACATTTTGTTATGTAAGTTTTAGTCTATTCTAGACTAATAATATTTTGAATTTATCAAAAAAAAGCTCAATTTTGTTTCTTAGCATATTGAAAAGACGGCACTGATCCCACACTATTGACGTATTACATTTAAAGTTATGTCCTTTTGGACTGTGACATCCCCTACGTAATCATATTTGCCCAAAATAATATACTTTTTCAATAGCTAGGTTGAAAAGTAATTGACTATAAAGAAAACTAAGCGGACAAAATCTGTTTAAAACGGTTCAAAGAATCTTAAAAGAAGAATAATGATCTATAAAACTATTGTTTCCGGACAACTTGAGTTCGGGACGAAAAAGGCCTACGACAAAGTTTTCAAGATGTACCAGCATCGGATAGAAAACTATTACAAGACTGATTTATTTATCAATCTAGATGAAGGTTTTAATGAAGAAAATTTCACTTTACATATTCCAAGAATAGTAACGGAGAGTACAAGGAAGAATTGGAAGAACACCATAAGCTTGCTAGAGTACCTTGCTCAATTCTCTATGGCAGGTAGGCTGACCCTTTTCATGGTAGAAAACGGAACCATCATTGAAGATGAATTAATTGAGCCTGTGTGTGATAAGGTAGCTGTTCAAGCCTTCTTACAAGGTAGGTCCCTAGAAGAAGAAAAAGGAAAGGAGAAAGAGGCAATGAGTGCTTATGACAAGGCGATCAACAAATATGAACGTCATGCATATGCCTATGAGAAAAGAGGATACATCAAATTAAAACTGAAAGATCTAGAAGGTGCTTTTACAGATTTTTCTAAAAGTATAGCTATCAATCCTAATATACCTGAGCCATTTGTAGGAAAAGGAATCGTACAAATGATGAGAAAGGAATTTAAGACCGCAACATTCGATTTTGAGTCTGCATGTAGAAATGCTATTCCATTGCAATCTATTTATTGGCAATCAAAGAAAATGAAAGCGGAATGTCACCTAAATTTAGGTGAACATGCCGAAGCAATAAAAGAACTTAAAGCTTTTTGTAGAAGATCATTTAAACCAGGTGATCCAAATTTGAACCACGTGGATTGGGCTTGGTTCAATTATGGAAAAGCCTTGCTTGAAATAGGGGATTCAGAATCAGCGTTAGATATATTTAACAAATCTTACGAAAGAAATAAAAATATAGAAACTGGTATTGGCCCTGATTACTTAGTCTATAGAGGTATTGCTAAACAAAGAATTGGCAAAACAGGCTATCTTAAAGATTGGGCAAAAGCCGCTGAAAAAGGTTCTAAAAAAGCTTCAGAATTATTAGAAACTGATTCTTAAAATAATTGGTTCAAAAAAAAGCCTGCTTCATTACTTTGAAGCAGGCTTTTTTTATGCTTATACTAATAACTTTCATCAAGTTTTCTTAAATTAAAGTAAATTAACATACAGATGAACCCTACTAGAATTTTCGATTTTATTTATTACCAAAAAGAAACGCATCCGCTTGAAAAGTCTCTCGGTTATTTTCACCTCAATAAATGGAAATATTTCTCGACTGATGAAATTATCGAAAGAGTAAACAAGGCTAGCCAGGGATTGCTTGAATTAGGTTTAAAGCCTGGAGATAAAATAGTTTTAGCGGCTTATAAAAATCGTCCAGAATGGATGATGATGGATTTTGCAGCCCTACAGATAGGTGTTATTGTTGTTCCGGTATATCCTACAATCTCTTCGAGTGAGTATGAGTACATATTTAAAGATGCTGGAGTTAGTTATGCGTTTGTAGGAAATGGAGATCTATATGAAAAAGTAGATAAAGCTTCAAAAGCAGTAGATGGTTTTAAATCCATCTATACATTTGATAAAAGTAATGGGAAACTATTTTGGGAAGAGATGTATTCTGATAAAAATCAAGAAGAGGTTGCCAAAATAAGTAAGTCGATAAAACCAGAAGACTTGGCAACGATCATCTACACTTCTGGAACAACTGGAAATCCTAAAGGCGTAATGCTTTCGCACAATAATATCGTAAGTAATATATATGCTGTAAAAGAGATCTTACCAATTGGAGCGGGAAAGGTCTGTATGAGCTTTTTGCCTATATGCCATATTTTTGAACGTACAGCCTCTATTTCGTACGTATATAATTCCATTGAAGTAGTTTTTACAGGAACGGATAATTTAGGAGGCGAGACAGGAGATCTTATGACCATAAAACCACACTTTTTTACAACCGTACCTCGATTACTGGAAAAAGTCTATGAAAAAATTTATAACAAAGGGCTTGCATTATCTGGAATAAAGAAGAAAATTTTCTTTTGGGCTTTAGGCTTAACGGACGAGTATTCTTATGATTTTAAAGCTTCAGGGATAAATGGCATAAAGTGGAGCATCGCGGATAAGTTGATCTTCAGTAAATGGAGAGCAGCTTTAGGTGGAAGAGTGGAAGGGATACTCACTGGAGCAGCGCCGTGTCCAGCAAAAATGTTGCGAATATTTTCTGCTGCTGGCATACCAGTCAGAGAAGGATATGGTTTGACAGAAACATCACCAGGAATTACAATTGGGAGATATAAACCAGAAAACTCAATGATAGGAACTGTTGGTCCACCATTAACTGGTGTAGAAATATTGATTGATGAATCGGATGGACTATATCAAGAGGGAGAAGGCGAAGTACTTGCTGCCGGACCAAACATCATGATGGGTTATTATAACCAGCCTGAAAAAACAGCAGAAGTATTTAAGGAAATTGAAGGGAAAAAGTGGTTTCTAACTGGAGACATAGGTAGATTAGTTAAAAAAGGTAATGTTGAATTTTTGAAGATCACCGATAGAAAGAAGGAACTCTTAAAAACTTCAGGAGGAAAGTATGTTGCACCAGCACCGATCGAAGGGAAGTTTAAAGAAGATTTTTTAATTGAACAAATGATGGTGGTTGGAGATAAAAAGAAGTTTGTATCTGCGTTAATAGTTCCTTCTGAAGATGCACTTAAAGAATGGTGTAAAAGTAATAATGTTGAATGGACCAACCTAAAAGATGTTATTAGAAATAGTAATGTAAACCAATTGTACGAAAATATTGTTAATGCTAAAAATCCTCAATTCAGTAAAATAGAACAAATTAAAAAATTTACGCTTTTGTCGGAATCTTGGGAACCAACTAAAAGCGATGGATCAGATGCTGAATTAACCCCCACTTTGAAGTTAAAGAGACGCGTAATTAGACAAAAGTATAACAATGAGATTGATAGAATGTATGAAATTTCTTAATACATAAAGTCAAGACTGTGGTAAAAGTATTTTTTTATCGAGTTATAGTCACAAATAATCACCTTTAACACGAAATGGAAGGATTATTGTAGTTACAATCATTAGCAAAACATTTTTCAGTAATTAGAGATATAACGATTTTTAGTTATTTAAATATTACTTGATATTGCAAACGTACATGAGCTTTATAAGATTTACATTCTTTTTGCTTGTCACATTTTGCCTGGTAAGTTGTCAAGAGGATCCGATTACGACAGATCCTGGAGATCTTTTGAAGGTAGAAAGACAAAATTTAGGTGATATCCTTTTGGATGCCATTAAGAGTGATGCATCTAACATATCCTATTATTCTGAAGAATCTTTTCCTGACCTTTATCAGCATTTCAATAAACTCTACAGACAAGTATATCAAGTCGATAGGGATATTTCTGATTGGGATACTGACCATGAAATAAAGGTTCTGATCATAAGAAATAAAGAACAAATAGCCACTTGCCTTCCTGGAGGTCATTTAATTATATCGCAAGGATTAGCCAACCTTTTTACATATGAGTATGAGCTAATATATGTCATGGCTTTTGAATTCAACTTGATGAATGAGGGAAACCTGCTGGAAAACATGGGGCAATTTGTTGAAAATATCACAGAATTAAGAGATTTAGCTAAAAATGGAGATCCAGCAAAAGCAACTGAAATAGCTTTAGATATCTTAAGAGATCAAATTTCTTTTGAACCAGAGCTTACCGAAAATATTGATAAATTGACAGTAGATAACATTTGTCAAAATACTAATTTTAAGGTCGACGGTCTTAGAGAATTTTATGGTGACCTTATTGAATCAGAGCAATGGTTTAATACCAGAGAATCATTTTCAAACAGAATAAATTCTTTAGTAAAGTATATGGTTGATCAAGAATGTACTGGAGAAAATAAAATCCGATACACCTCTAAAGGCGAAAATTACTATGAGGATATTATAAAAGATTTCTTAGGAAACTAAATCCCTACCTCCCCATAAATACCATTAAGACCGAAATATCAGAAGGTGATACACCACTTATTCTGCTTGCTTGCCCTAATGTCATAGGCTTTATCTTTGTTAATTTTTCTTTTGCTTCTAATGATAAAGAAACAATCCCATTGTAGTCTAAATGCTCTCCTAATTTTATATTTTCCAGCCTTATCATTTTGTCAACCATCTCCTGTTCTTTTTGGATATAGCCTTCATACTTTAAATTTATCTCCGCAATTTCTACATGCTCTTCCTCAAATTTATCTAAAAACTGAGCTAGCTCTGGAAGAGCTTCTTGCATTTCATTTAGATGGATTTTAGGACGAGACAATATCTTATCCAATTTTACTTTTTGTTTGAGTGGAGCTGATCCTTTTGATTCTAAATAAGGATTAATTAGATCAGGAGTTATTGATTCAGTTCTTAGGTGTTTCAAAATTTCTTCGCAATCCCTTTCTTTTTGAAGCACTTCTAGCATTCGCTCTTCTGCTCCAGCGATTCCAAGTTTTTTACCGAAGGGCGTTAGTCTCAGATCGGCATTATCTTGCCTCAATAAAATCCTGTACTCGGCTCTGGAGGTAAACATTCTATAGGGTTCATCTGTCCCTTTATTTATAAGATCATCAATCAGCACACCAATGTATGCTTCCGACCTTTTTAGAACGAATGCATCCTTCTCGTTTATTTTTAAGTGTGCATTTATACCTCCCATCAGTCCTTGACATGCTGCCTCCTCATATCCAGTCGTACCATTTATTTGGCCCGCAAAAAATAAATTCTCAACCAGTCTGGTTTCGAGATTAGGTTTTAGCTGTGTAGGTGGAAAGTAATCATACTCTATGGCATACCCTGGTCTAAACATTTTCATGTTCTCAAATCCAGGCACCAACTTTAAAGCATTGTATTGAACTTCTTCCGGAAGGGAAGAAGAAAAACCATTTACATAGATCTCGCAGGTATCTCGTCCTTCAGGCTCTACAAAAAGTTGGTGTCTATCTCTATCAGAAAATCTATCGATCTTATCTTCAATAGATGGACAGTACCTAGGACCTAGTCCACGTATTCTTCCGTTGAACATAGGAGATCTATCGAATCCAGTTTTCAAAGACTCATGAACTTCTTTACTTGTGAAGGTGATGTGGCAAGGATGTGGATCTTCTAATTTTGGCGTATCCGTATAAGAAAACTTGCCAGGCTTTTCATCGCCATCCTGGACTTCCATTTTGCTGTAATCCAAGCTTCTTCCATCAATCCGAGGCGGAGTACCAGTTTTCATTCTACCTGACTCAAAACCTAAATCAAGCAATTGCTCAGTTATTCCTTTTGAAGCTCTTTCTCCTGCCCTTCCCCCTCCAAATTGTTTGTCTCCAATGTGGATCAATCCATTTAAGAAAGTCCCATTTGTTAATACAACTGATCGTGATCTGATCTCGATCCCCATTCCTGTTTGAATACCTACTGCTCGACCATCTTCAACGAGTATACCAGTAACCATTTCTTGCCAAAAATCAACATTCTCATTTGCTTCTAGAAAATTTCTCCATTTTCTAGCAAACAACCTTCGATCACTTTGAGCCCTCGGACTCCACATCGCTGGCCCTTTTGATTTGTTAAGCATCCTGAACTGTATCATTGTCAGATCGGTAACAATTCCGGAGTAGCCTCCTAAGGCGTCAATTTCTCTCACTATTTGACCTTTTGCAACTCCACCCATTGCTGGGTTACAGGACATTTGGGCAATGGTCTGCATATTCATGGTTGCTAAAAGCACCTTTGAACCCATATTTGCAGCTATCATTGCTGCTTCACAGCCTGCATGACCTGCCCCTACTACTATCACATCATATGTAGAAAACATTAATTTATTTTCAGCAAAATTAAGAATATTTTCATCCTAAGAATCCTGGAAATCTAGTATTAACCAAAAAAATAATTAATTTGACTTATTGTACGTTCTTATATGAGAGATAAATTAATTATGAGGTCGATCTTTGTATCAATTTTCATTGTTTTCCTATATGCTAATTTGTATACGCAAAATAGGATTTACGAAAATATAGTCCCTAATGCAGGATTCGAAAAGTTTTCAGGGACACCTATAGGTTGGTTTTACAAAGGATCTCACTTTAGTTCCGTCATGAAATATTGGAATAGCCCAACATCAGCTTCTCCAGACATATTTGGAGAACGAGTTCGGGTACCTCGACATTGGAGCGAAAAAGGCTTTGGCAGAATGTCTCCCCATACAGGCTTACACATGGTAGGCCTCACAACTTTTGGTTGCGATGAAGGAAAACCCCATTGCAGGGAATATTTGCAGATCCAATTAAGCGAACCTTTGGTACCCTACCAAAAATATCATGTAGCGTTTTGGGTAAATCATCTGCCGAGGTCTCTCTGCGCTAACAATCTTGCCATCCACTTTTCAGAAAAATCCTTCGAATATAATACGGAAAAACTTTTAAATCTAACACCCCACGTTAATTCTGAAAATGTCATGATGGATCGAAGTGGTTCTTGGCAAAAGATAAGTAGTGAATATATTCCAAAAAATGAAGCAGGCTATTTGATCCTTGGCAATTTCAAAACGGATAAAGAGACAACTACCCAAACTTGTGCACAATCTGATTTAAACTTTGCCTACTACTATATTGATGACGTCGTTGTCAGAAAAAAAGAACCCATCAAAGATGTGCCTCGCAAAAAAGATGACCTTAGTTTTTTAAAAGTAAAAGAAGGTTTGGTCATCCCTTTGAAGAATATTTTTTTCGATCTTGATAAAGCTGAATTATTACCTAGATCCTACAAAGAGTTGTATAAACTCCTCAAACTCATGAGGACAAACCCAACTATGGTCATTGAAGTAAGAGGACACACTGACAACCAAGGTCAAGAAGATTACAACCAACATCTTTCCATTGAAAGAGCAAAAGCTGTTGTACATTATTTAAGAGAAGGGGGTATTGCTGAAGACAGAACGCAGTTTAAAGGTTTTGGCGCAAGCCAGCCTATCGCTGATAATAATACCATAGAAGGAAAGCAACTAAATAGAAGAGTTGAATTTCTGATCTTAAAAAACTAACAGAAATTACTGCTTGTCATCCTTATTTAATTTATTCAAAATGGCTTTTTGAAATACTTTTATAGGGTAGGCATTGACAGGAGGAATTTCTTCTTCTAAGATAATCGTATCACCGCTGGTACTCACTGGTTCTAATTTACCCATAACCATTTCCCATACAAGTTGATCTCCTTGTTTTTCAAGTGTTCCAAAAAGAAGATTACCCATTACTTCAAACCTTTGAAAAAATTTACCTCCTAAAAAATAACCTTCAAGGATGATGTCATTTTTTTCATCAATTTTAAAAAGTCCTTTCTCCTTGTCGATCGTAATAAGTTCGTAATTTCTCTTTGATGCTTCTACATCATCTCCATATCTTATAATATAAGTATGGTTATCCGAATCAGCTTTAGGTTCTATACGCAGTCCCATTGGAATGGTTTGGCGGAGTTCATTACCAGAATAGATCTTTAATTCGCCTACCCAATCACCGAGCCAATCGTCAGGAAAAACACTAGCTTTGTTTTCTATTTTATGATCAGTGATAGTATCTGTCGTTTTGCAATCAAACAGAAGCAAAGAAAACAAGACCAGCCAAACAACTTTAGGAAGCCATTTCATCTATATTAGCGGTTTCGGATTTATAAAAGAGTTCAGAGCAATTTTCTTGAACCAGAATTTCATTAGCGAGTCTTTGGACATCCTGAATATTGACTTTGTTATACAAATCAGTTTCGGTATTGATCAGTTCGATTTTTCCGATCAGTTCATAAAAAGCAAGATTTATTGCTTTGTTTAAAATACTTGCTTCAGAAAACTCGATGGTACTCTCTACCTTGTTTTTATACTTTTGAAGTTCCAATTCTGTTATGCCCTTTGTTTTTATTTCTTCAAGCTCCTCCCATACTTTTTGCTCGGCATACTCAAGTGTAAATCCTTCATTTAGCCTCCCTTCAATAACAAGCAAGCCAGGATCAATATTTCCAGTTATATAGGCATCAATACTTGAAAATATTTTTTGCTCCTTGTATAAATTTTTATAAAACCTAGAAGATCGTCCATTACATAATACATCAGATAAGAGGTCAATGGAGTAATAATCATGATGCAATCTATCAGGCATATGAAAAGCCATGTATAAAGCATCAATAGGAACATTTCTTTTTGTAATTTTTCTTTGAAAGCCATTCTGTTTTGGCTCTATCGGCAGATTTCTTTTTAAGATATCACTTGGAGGAATCTCTGAAAACCATTTATTTGCCAAGTCAACAGCTTTTTCTTTCTCGATATTTCCTGAAAAAACTAAGATGGCATTATTAGGTCTGTAGTGCGCGAAGAAGAATTTTTCGACATCATCCAAGGTAGCATCCTCTATGTGTTTTGGGATCAAACCGATTGTTGGCCACCTATAAGGATGTTGCTTGTATGCTAAACTTACTAGTTCATGCCATGCGTCTCCATAAGGTTTATTCAAACAAGTTTCATTAAACTCCTCCAAAACTACTTTGCGCTGAACGTCCAAAGCCTTTTGATTAAAATCTAAACTCAGCATTCTATCAGATTCCAACCACAATGCTGTCTCAATATTTTCCGCAGGCAACACTTGATAAAAATTTGTCAAGTCACTATTTGTAAACGCATTGCAATCACCCCCAGCCAGCTGTATAGGTCCATCAAAGTCTTTGATATTTTTGGATCCCCCAAACATGAGATGCTCAAATAAATGAGCAAATCCAGTTTTAGTTGCTAATTCATCTTTTGCACCTACATCGTACAAAACATTCACAGCCACAAGGGGTGTTGTCTTGTCTTCATGTACAAGCACCTTGAGTCCATTATCTAAAATTGTTTTTGAATATTTTATCATGGTTCGTTCATCGTTTTATTTCGTTCAAGATTCATAGTACTTCGGGACAGTAATTAAAAATGTACGGCCTGCCAATTGAAGCTCCACGATTATTTCATGTCTTGCCTTTTCTGGCCGGTGCGAATAAAGCGCTTGCGAAACTAGGGTAAAGGTATTAATATTTAGAATTTAATCGCTTAATACACCAAAGCCTTTAAACCAAGCATCTTTAAGTAAAATTTTGAGCTTTGAAAATGTTTCAATTTATATGTTTAGCACTTGGAATCTACCTTCTTAGATCTTGTAATTCTCCTCAAAAGAAAGACCGAAAAATTCCTTTGAGGACTCTTCAACAAAATGGAAGCAAATCTGAGAATATGGATACCATCCTATTGAATAACAATAAAATCAATGAGTATGAAAAAGAATGACATTTCTGGATTAAAAAAAGATTATTTTCTTAAGTGGCAGATGGGTTTGATCTTTGCCTTAGCATTTGTGCTGAGTGCCTTTAATTATACCACTTACACACCTGTTTATGAAAACTATGATTATGAAGGACCTTCAGAGTTAGAAGCAGTCGTTGTGAGAACAGTACAAAAGAAAAAAGCAGCTCCGCCGCCGCCAAAGATCGACCTAACAGAAGAGATCGAGGAGATTGAGGATGTAGAATTCATTGAGGAGAAAAAGCCTGAATTGGTAGAAGCAAAGATCGTCGCTGAAGAACCACAAGAAGAAGTATTTGCCATTGCACCACCAAAGATAAAACCGGCCCCAAAAGTCGTCATTATAGAACCTATTGAAGAAGAGGAGCCTGATGAGATCTTTAGTAGCTTTGCCGTTGATCAGATGCCTAGATTTGATGCTTGCGAAGGAGAAGACATTAGTCTCGAGGAAAAAAACGCATGTGCCATTAAAGCTTTAATGAAATTCATGAGGTCACAGATCAAGTATCCTACGATCGCTAGAGAAAACAATGTAGAAGGTACCGCAGCGATTCAGTTTGTTGTCGAAAAAGATGGGTCCATATCAAATATCAAAGTACTTCATGATCCAGGAGCGGGCTTAGGAGCAGAGGCTGTCCGTGTTATAAAATTAATGCCTAATTGGATCCCAGGTGTCCAGAAAGCTAGAAAGGTAAAGGTCAGGTTTAATTTGCCTGTGAAATTTAAGTTAGGATGATAGAAAGTCTTAAGTCTTGAGTCTTCATGCTTAGACTACAGACTAAAGACTTTATACCACAGACTTTATACTAATTCGTATATTTACGAAAAATACAAGTATGAGGAGACCAGACTTTTCCAAGGTCAAACTTCAAAAAAGATTTAAAAGTAAAAAGTCTTCAGCCCCAGTTTTAAAAACAGCTGAACACATAGACATTAAAGGCAGGTATACTGCCAGAGACAATTCTAAAAATAAAAACCTAGATACTCGTTCAGGTTTTGCACCTTATTTGAGAGGACCCTATGCAAGTATGTATACTGGGAGGCCATGGACCATTAGACAGTATGCTGGGTTTTCAACGGCATCGGAATCAAATGCGTTTTACAAGAGAAATCTTGCACAGGGACAAAAAGGATTGTCTGTCGCTTTTGATCTTGCTACACATAGGGGTTACGATTCTGACCATCCCAATGTTGTCGGCGATGTCGGAAAAGCAGGAGTTGCCATAGATACTGTAGAGGACATGAAGGCACTTTTTGATGGTATTCCATTGGGAGACATCTCTGTGTCTATGACCATGAACGGTGCGGTGATCCCCATCATGGCTTTTTATATTGTAGCAGCGAGTGAGCAAGGCGTAGATCCATCAAAATTGAGTGGCACGATCCAAAACGATATTCTAAAAGAGTTCATGGTCAGGAACACTTACATCTATCCGCCAAAGGCTTCTATGAGAATTGTATCTGATATCTTTGCATACACCGCCAAGAATATGCCAAGATTCAACTCCATCAGTGTTAGTGGTTACCACATGCACGAAGCGGGAGCACCTGCAGACCTCGAACTAGCATATACCCTTGCAGATGGTCTGGACTACATCCGAGCTGGTATAAAAGCAGGTTTAAAAATAGACGACTTTGCTCCAAGAATCTCTTTTTTCTGGGGAATAGGAATGAACTTTTTTATGGAAATTGCAAAGATGCGTGCTGGTCGTGTAATATGGTCAAAAATCGTCTCTGACTTTGCACCTAAAAATCCAAAGTCCTTGATGCTACGTACCCATTGTCAAACTTCAGGCTACAGTTTAACAGAGCAAGATCCATTCAATAATATAGCCAGGACGACGATAGAAGCGATGGCAGCCATCTTCGGAGGTACGCAATCCCTTCACACCAACTCTCTGGATGAAGCCATAGCATTGCCAACTGATTTTTCAGCCAAGATCGCTAGAGACACGCAGTTGATTTTGCAGAAAGAATCAGACATTGTAAAAGCTATTGACCCATGGGCTGGTTCACATTATGTAGAATACCTAACCAATGAATTGATCAAAAACGCCTCTAAGCACATTGCTGAAGTTGAAAAGATGGGTGGCATGACCAAAGCAATCATGAATGGATTGCCGAAGCTCAAGATTGAAGAAGCAGCTGCGAGAAAACAAGCAAGAATTGATTCTGCTTTACAGAAAGTTGTTGGAGTAAATATTTTTCAAGTTGACGAAGAGAAAAAATTAGACATATTGGATGTCGACAACACAGCCGTTAGAGAGGAACAATTAGAAAAACTAAAAAAGATAAAAGCTTCAAGAAATCCAAAAGCGGTCAAAAGAAAGTTGGCTGCTTTGACAAAATGTGCTCAATCAGGCAAAGGAAATTTACTATCTCTAGCCGTAGAAGCCGCAAAAGAACGAGCCACCTTAGGTGAGATCTCCGATGCTATGGAAACTGCTTTTGGCAGGTATAAGGCTACCTCTCAAATTGTTTCGGGTGTATACTCAAGCGAAATTAAAATGAATAAAGATTTTATTAAAGCCAGAACACTTTCTGATAAGTTTGCAAAAATCGAAGGCAGGCGTCCACGTATCATGATCGCTAAACTTGGTCAAGACGGTCACGATAGAGGTGCAAAAGTTATAGCGACCAGTTTTGCGGACCTTGGTTTTGATGTCGACATAGGACCCTTGTTTCAAACTCCTAAAGAAGCTGCAAAACAAGCGGCAGAAAATGACGTCCATATTTTGGGTGTTTCATCCTTGGCAGCGGGGCATAAGACACTGGTACCAAAAACTGTCGAGGCATTGGAAGCACTGGATAGAGATGACATAATGCTTGTTGTAGGCGGCGTCATTCCGCAGCAAGATTACAAATTTTTGTACGATTCAGGGGTTGTTGGAATATTTGGTCCTGGTACTGTGATCTCAATCGCAGCTCAACAGATACTCGAACTTTTAATCAAGAAAGCTTCTTTAAAATAAATATAAATGCACATTTTTTACAAGATCTTTTTCTTTACTCTTTTCTTCAGTTTGAGTTTTTCTTGTGATACCCCTCAGACCAGTCTCGATCCGAGTGTTTTCGAGTATTTAATTTCGAATGGCATCACTGTAATTCCTATTGATGGAAATAAGAATAGACTAAAAGTAAACATGTCAAGACAAAAAAACTTGACAGAAGAAAAGCTAAATAAATTAGATAAGATCAAAGATTATTTGATCGAACTTGATCTTTCCAATTCTAATTTTTCAGATTCGCAAAGTGCTACAATTAGTAACTTTTTAAAGGTGGAAAAATTAGATCTTTCAAATACGAAAATTACGGATGAAGCGCTTTCTAGTATTTCAAAATTTGAAAATTTGAAAAGCCTCAATCTTGCCAATACTTCAGTGAGTGCTGATCGCATTGCAAAATTAATGGACGAAATTCCAAGCTTATCTGTAAACCTAGGAGACCCAAATACAAACCTTTCAAAGCTAAGTGCTCCGACAATTAATGCAGCTTCTGAAATTTTTTCAGACAAACTGACTGTAAAACTATTATCCTCCATAAAAAATGCAAAAATCTATTACACTTTGGATGGCACAGAACCTTCTGAAAAATCATCCTTGTACTCAGATCCACTATCGCTTACAGAGACAACAGAGGTAAAAGCAGTCGCTGTAAAAACAAAGGGGCAACTCGGATCGATCGGCACCAAACAATTTATTGAAACCAAAGTCAAGATCAAAAATATAAATTTAGAAAGTCCACCTAGTGAGAAGTACAAAGCTTCAGGAGCTACCTCTCTTGTTGATCATCTAAGAGGAGGGTCAAATTTTTCAACCCAATTTTGGATCGGGTACCAAGGCAAAGATCTGATAGCAAATTTAGAATTGGAAAAAGAGTATGAAGTTTCTCAAATTTTTGTTAGCTCTTTATCAGATAGTAATAACTGGATTCACTACCCAAAAGGCATACAGGTTTGGTCAGGCAAAAACAGCAGTGACATGAAAATGTTGAAGGAGGTGATTTTTGAAGCACTTGATGGTACAGATCCGATTGAGGCAAAGTATTTTAGTGCTTCCTTTGATCCTGTACAAACGAAACATTTAAAAATTGTAGTTTTGAATCAAATACAAAATCCAATTTGGCACCCATCAAAAGGGGAACCCTGTTGGATTTTTGTAGATGAAATCATTGTAGATTGACTTTGGTTTATTTTGTGTGCTATACAGGTACTTTAATGTACGAAATCTTTTGTGAAATGTTAGCATTTAAACCATAAATAGTTCTGCTGCTATCCCATCTGCTTGTAGTTTGCCACTTTTATTTAAGGTATAAACTCCATTGTTTTCTACTACTTCACCGCTGAGAAGCCTATTCTTTATAGATTTTATAAAATAATCTTTTATTGCTGGAGAGAATTTGTCTTCAATATGTTTTAAAGAAACGCCCCAGATCGTACGAAAACCAGTCATTACATATTCGTTATACTTATCATGTATCGACAAGTTTTCGTAATCATACAAGTGCCCTTCTGGATTAAAGTCAGCGTTTTCTCGCCAATTCATTATCGCTTTTAGATAGGCGGGATTATTTGCGATGTTCCAAAGTCTACGTTTACCATTATAGGAATGCGCACCAGGACCAATTCCAAGATATTCCTTGTTTTGCCAATAGGAAGTATTATGTTGGCTGTAGGCTCCATCCTTTGCAAAATTGGAAATTTCGTAGTGTTCGTATCCTTTTTCGGCGCAAGCCTCCATCAAAAGCTCAAATTGCTTACTGATCTGTTCATCAACTGGAGCAGCCATTTTGCCAGTTTTTATAAAATGATCCAAAGCCGTCTTTGGCTCAACTGTTAAAGCATAACAAGAAATATGGGGCAAACCAAAATCAATGACGCGATCAACATTGCTCTGCCATTGAGTGTTTGATGTTGTGGGCGAGCCGTAGATCAGGTCAACTGAGATATTTTCAAACCCGACATTCAAGGCATCAAGTACACACTGCTCTGCTTGCGTTGCATTGTGAGACCTATTCATATAGATCAGGTCCTGCTCATAAAAAGACTGCAAGCCGATACTTAGCCTATTTATAGGGCCATCATATAGCTGTAGCAGCTTTTCTTTCGTTAAATCATCAGGATTTGCCTCCATGGTAATTTCAGGGGCCGTCGAAACGTTGTAATTTGTATAAATACAATCAAAAAGATTCGTTATTTCTGTTTGGTTCATCAAAGATGGCGTCCCTCCACCCAGATAAATGGTATCGAGTTTTTCAGAAATATCCTTTTTCCTTAATATCAATTCAGAATTTATGGCTGATAGTATTTCTGTTTTTAATGCTAAATTGGTTGAGAAATGGAAATTGCAATAGTGGCAAGCTTTTTTGCAGAAAGGTACGTGTATATATAGGCCAGCCATTATTAAATTACTTTTTAATATTATAGATATAAATCGTTGAAATTTTTTCTGTACAAATTTTTTTTAACAAGCATCTTCATTGTGCTAAGCTTTCAAGAACTTGCAGCCCAAAGTGAATATGGTCTTCAATTTCATAGTGACAGCAATATAGAAAAGTTTGACAACGATTTAGATCAGAATTTTGAAGATAGCATTAGTGTGCGTCAATATTTGGCTACTTTCATTTATGAACTACACAGTAGACATTTTCTAGAAGCCGCCGTCGACTCAATGTGGCTTATCGACTCCACTTATCATGCGCAGCTCCATCTGGGATCAAAATATGAAGATTTTGAGATCAAATATAAGAATCCAAAAGATGGGAAAATAAAACGCATAACTTCCTACAATCAACTGGCAAATACAAAGGCGGATTTATTAACCAATGCTGAAAACAATGGATACCCTTTTGCAGAAGTCTACCTCAAGAAGTTGAATCTAGATAATGAAAACTTCCAAGGAGAATTGGTATTTAAAAACAATCAACTGATACTCATAGACGAAATCAAGATCTATGGCAATGCAAAAGTAGATCCTTCCTTTTTGAATTTTTATCTAGATCTAAAAAAAGGAGATGCATTAGACTTTTCAAAAGTAAGGAAGGCGCAACAAAAACTGCAGAACCTGAATTTTGTAAAATCAAGCCGTGAGCCTAAAATGCTCTTCGACAAAGCCGGTGCGGACATTTATTTCTTCCTAGAAGATCGAAAGGCAAGTCGATTTGATTTTCTTCTAGGTATATTGCCGATCAATGATCCTCTGATTGAAAGAAATAATATTATTACCACGCTGGCATTGATAGATCTTCACAATTCATTTGACAAAGGCGAACACATTTATGCAAAATTTGAGCAGCTTAAACCCATCACTCAGGAATTGGAACTTAAAGCCTCTCTTCCATATCTTTTAGACTCTCCCTTTGGCGTCAGCACAAGTTTTGACCTTTATAGGCAGGATTCTGCATTCATAGACATTGATTATCAACTCGGCGTTAGATATTTTTTAGATGGTCAAAATCACCTAGAGGTTTTTGTAAATCGATCAGTCACGAATGTTTTGAGCATTGCATCACAAAGCATAATTAACAACAGGCAGTTGCCACGATACCTTGACCGACAGCAAAATTCCCTTGGTGTAAAATTAAAAGCCAACCAACTCGATTATGTTTTTAATCCTACAATGGGATGGGATCTGTTTGTCTCTGCACAATATGGCAGAAAGAACATTTTAAAAAATAACGACTTACTCGAACTTCAAGATCCTACGGAGCCGGAATTTAATTTTGAATCGCTTTACGACCCATTAAGTCTTGCACAAAATCAGCTCAAACTAGTCGTTGACTTCGCCTACTTTATCCCTATCGGAAAAAACTATAGCGTCCAACTCCGACTTAGAGGTGGAAGCCTATTCTCCGATGGCGACCTCCTAAGTAACGAACAATTCCGTCTAGGAGGTGCCAAGTTTCTCCGCGGTTTTGACGAACAAATATTCTTTGTAGACAAGTACTTGTTAGGCACCTTGGAGTATCGCTTATTGATCGGCCGTAACACCTATGGATTTGTATTTGCAGATATAGCACAGACAGAAGACCGATCTGTTGGTACAAATTCCTCCATGCGTCCTTTAGGGTTTGGTGCTGGATTTTCCTTCGATACGAAGACCGGGATCTTTAACATCAGCCTTGCCCTTGGAAAAGACCTAATTAATGACAATGACTTTTTTGATATTGCTGCTCCGAAGATTCATTTGGGATATGTTAGTTTGTTCTGAATCATACGAGAACAGGTAAGGAAAAATTTAAGGTATCATATAAAGGGTACCTAACTAAAAACCTCCTTGTAAGAACTTATAAGCCACCCTCTCAAATTATATGTCTTTAAAACGGAAACCGACTTCTCCGCAACAACGGATACGGCTTTAACTTCGCGCCAAACGATTTAAAAAAACGTGCAACCGAATCGATGGCGGATCCTTCGAAGTCAAGGAGATGATCGCTGTTGGCGTATTCTGCTATGATCTGGTCCATTATGTGATGCATTGCGGCGTGCTCTTTTCCTTCTTTGTTTGACCTGATTAAAAGAGCAATGAGTCTGTTGTTGAAATTTGTGAATAGACAAGCGGCTATAAGGCGGTCGCTAACATACACCCCACGTATCATTCCGCAATCGTTTTTTAGGATGGCGCGGATCAATTTTCCAAACATGATCTTAAAATGGGGAGTCACTTTAGTCTGTTTATCTGTATTCTTGAAGTAGAAATTTTCAAATGCTTCCGCCGGAACTGATCTGTGTTTAAATTCTAATTTGTGGATCTTTTTCAAGTTTCGTTTTAGATTTGTTGAATAGCTTGTACGCAAGGTTTCTATAGGCAAGTTTAATTCGAGTACATAATTTGGTCGCATGGAGATCTCAAAAGAGCCAACTTTGGATAGTGGAACAAACTCACTCCATTGCATGATGATCTGGCGATAATTTGGGATTTGCCGCAAGGCTGCACTTACGAGATCCTCTGAAATGGGAAGCTGTCCGAATATCCCTAGTTGCTGAGAATAGGGGGGGATGGAGATCCTTTTTAAGAGCGGAACTCTATCATTTATGGGCAACGGCATGAGGTAGGTGTAATCCTCACTAACCAAAGCCTTCCATTTGCCATGACTGACAATATCCAAGTACCATGAAAGTGCATTGACCCGCCCATTGCCGGCTTGTTGGATCATAGCGTTCCATTTTTCAATGTTAAGGTCTGTTTTGTCTAGTAAACGGAAAGACATAGATTATATTAAATAAATTGTAATATATTCCCTACAAAGGGAACCAAATAAGAAGCTTGCCTCGTAAAAATGATTATCTATATAATTATAATGAAGGCTACTTCCAAAGTTATTGTTTTTGCAATACTAATATTTAATTCTCTTTTTGCCAATTCACAAGAGATCAATAGCAACACTGCTGTTGCCTTAAATTCATTTACCTTATTCCCTGAAGCTTCATTTACTGTTCATTCTAATGAGGTAGTTCTTGAAAAGAATCTATTGACCATCCTTGAGAAATCGGATAATCTAGAAATGAATAATTATCAAAATCAGGAATTTCATTGGTACAAGGTTAAAACGCAGGATGGTAGAGAAGGGTATGTGTATGGAGATAATATTGCGGTATTTGTGGATTCTGACATAAAAGAACTATACGCTCCATATCACTTATCAAAGAAAAACCTTGCTCCAAATTATACCAATGCCATCACATGGGTAGGGGAGTTAGTGGGAAGAGATACTCCAAGCTATGGAGGTGCGGAATATAAGGAGCTGTATATGATATTCACAAATAACTTAAACAGATCTGAATACATCGATCTTGAAAACATCAGAGCAGATGGAGAGAACCTAACAGAGATACTAGAATTTAAAGACATCACTGGAGATGGATACGAGGAGGTGATCAGACAAACAAAATCTAAGTCAGATGAAAAAGAATTCAACACCAAATACCTTGAGATCTTCTCTTTCCAAAATAGCAAGATGAAATCCGTTTTGGAAGAAAGAATAACCATTGAAACATACCCTAGCAAAACTGCTCCTCGCTTAATCAAATATTTTGACATTGAAGATAAATTTTTGAGAGTATCCTATCTTGACTATGTAGATTGCGAAAAATATTGTTGCAAGGATGGGTTGAAAAATACAACATCCAATGCTAAGTCTTGTATGGAGCAAGTGACCTATTCTTATAGTTGGGATGCTTCTTCTACTATGTTTAAAATATTTTACGACAAGTCAAAAGTAGCTCCTCAAGTTGTTCCGTCAAAAGAGGTTATAGAAATATATCCTTATCCTGGGCTAAATCAATCAGTTGGGAAAGTGACAAAAAATCAAAGGCTCAAAGTTTATCAACAAATAGAAAAATATTACGATTATGGTGCTACAAAATCCATAGAGATCTACTTCCTAATAGAAACCCAAAGTGGCAAGAAAGGATACATCAAAGCCAAGGAGGTCGAATTCATCGAGCTAGATCACGCAGTCATTTTAAACGAATATTACAAGCAGCCGCCTTTCTATTCTGCCAACTGGACACCAACGGTGCTTTTTGTGAATTTGAAGATTCGGAAGTAGGGGGAGGAATCTGATAAAATCTAAATATTAAATTTACAGGTATAAAGTGGAGTGGTAAGTGTTATCCTACCATCCTATTGTGCCGGGTGTGGATCAAACCGATTCCTTCTAAGCTTACTTTCCAACAATCTTCTTAACAGATTTCATTGGAATGGCGACACACTTTTTCTCCATATAGGCCATCATTTCATTAATGAGGTCGAGGGTCTTTGAGTCTAGGCCATCTAGGTCTTTTGCAAATACCTCGTTCATTGCCTTTTGCTTTACTTTTTTAATTTCTTTTGGGATGTCACTGAGAGATCTTTCAAGCTCGCGGTGCCTGAAAAGTTTGTTAAACCTAAATCTTTCTTTTTCAAGAATGATCTTGACTTTAGAGATCTCTTTTTCTCTGAAAGCCATGTTTTCAGCGGCAAGTTTTTTCAAAGAAGAAACTTCGATGTAGTGGAAGTCGTTGTTGTCTATAACGGATTGGTCGATGTTGCCGGGGATTGCGAGATCGATGACGATCTTTTTATCATTATCTCCCTGGAGCAACTGTTGGTATTCTTTGGCTTTGATAATGCTTTTGGTGGCACCTGTACACACGAACAAAATATCAAAGCCTTTGTTGTATGCTTCAAAATCTTCAAGTCCGTAAGTTTCGGCTTCTAAGACGTTGGCAAGAGATTTTGCTTTTGCTCTTGTCCTGTTAAATATTGTAAAATTTGTGAATTGGAACTTTTTGAAAAACTTTGCTGCCAGCTGATTGGTTTGACCCGCTCCAACCATCAAAACTCTGGAGGTTTTTTCCGGATTGAGATTCATCAATTCTTTGAAAGCGAGGGATACGATGGAAACTGGTTTTTCACCAATTTTGGTTTCCGCATATACTTGCTTGGCTGCTTTTACGGCAACTTGCATGGCAATACGGATCTTATCTCCGCAAAGGCCGTTTGTATGGCTAAATTTATAAGACTCTCTAAGCTGCCTGTAGATCTCTCGTTCTCCCAAGACCATACTATCGATGGAAGAAGCAACTTCGAATAAATGCTTGATCGCCTTTTCTCCTTTATAAGATTCTATGTGCTTACCTAAGCTTCCATTCAATCTAGCAAGATTATTGTTGACAAGGTTAAAAAATTCTGAGGCAATTTGTGAAGGATCGACATTCTCATTCTGATAATAAAAGAACATTACTCGATTGCATGTAGCCAAGTACATCAGCTCTGAAATATTAAATTTTGCTTTAATTTCTTTCACTAAAGACACAATTCCTTCTACTGAATTGTCTTCAATAAGGAAGTTGCCAATCTCTTTAAGGTTGGTTTGCTTGTGCGTTACAGTTAATATGTTGTAATTGTCGAGCATTAATATCGTAATTACAAAGATAAATCTAGGCGCTTTGCTTATTGTCACACTTAAGTAAACACTGATATAAAACAATCAAAATATCATTGATTTAGAATTATTCTAAATACCCTCTTCTAAAGAGTCGCAAGGCCATAAATAATCAGACAACTCATGCCCAGCAGGTGCCCTATGTGCGTAGTAATAATGCCACCATTCCGTTCGTATGGGCAAAAAACCTACTTTCTTCATTGTCTCTTTCAGCAACAATCTATTATTAAGGATTTCTTCAGGCAGATCCGTGTAATCATGATGTGCCCTTTTGCCAAAAAAATCAAAGATCGTCCCCATTTCTAATGCTTTCCCATGAGCGTCCACCAGAGTCAGATCTACAGCCGTACCTCGGTTGTGCATAGAGCCCTTTGAAGGCGGTGTCACGTAAGAGGCATTTGGTACTTTTTTCCATAACAACTTTTGCACAGGTCTAGGTCGATAACAATCATATACTTTTAGTCCTAAATTTTTATCTTCTAAGATCTTTTGGGCTTTAATCAACGCCTCTGCCACTTCTGGTCTCAAAAAGCATCTCCCACAATTGTACATTTTTTCTTTAACGAAATTATCTTCTGTAGCGTATTTCATATCGACCAGTATCCCCTCTTTGTCAAAGAGGATCTCTGCCCATTGGGTGGTATCATAGTCAATGGTAGGTGGTTTCATTTTTTCTGGAACAGGTTGTGGTGATTCTATAAGTATCTCTTTTTCTTTGATGGGTGGTGGTGCGGTTACTTCTTGTTTGGTTTGTTCTTTGCAAGAAAAACAGTTTAAGAAGAGAAATGTAGTAAATAAAATTGTTGTGTTTTTCATTGAGATGTGAAGTAGGTGATTGGCTTTTGTGATGCTAGGGACATTTATAATGTTTTAAATATTGATTTTGGGTCAGGACAATTGTACATAAAAAGTTGTCATTCGCATGCCATGCTATCTACGAAAAGTATACTACGACTGCTACTAGAATTGATTGTCATTCCGCTTGTCCCTATCACTCGGGGAGCGAAGCTTTAGCTGAGTCGAAGAATGAAGAGATGAATTACCTTTTCAATTTCGACCTGAACAGAGTGGAGTGGAGAAATCTGCAACATCTTGCTTGCAAAACTAAAAAGCAAAGCAAAAATCACGTGTATAGATTTATCCACTCGTTTTTTGCTTACCGGCAAACTCGGTCGACATTGATTATAATCTCAATCTTATAGGTCCCTCCGTTTCGCTTCGCTACAGTCGTGATGACAAAATCTACTAAACAATTGTCATTACACTAAATTTATAAGCAAAGTATTATTAAGAATCTCAGGATAACAATCAATTGTAATAATTTTCACAGCAGATTGATATTCGTCGTAAGATTGCCATGATCAGCTGCAACAAAAAAAAGAAATATGTCATGATTACCGCGACTCCCTAGCAGCAAAGATCTCTTTCAACTTTTTATCTAAGTCAGGACCCCGAAGATTTCTAGCAAGGATCCTTCCTTCTTCATCCAAAAGGATGGTGTGTGGAATGGATCTCACATTGTACATCTTTGCAACCTTATTGCCCCAGCCAGCGAGGTCGCTTACTTGCTCCCACTCTAGCTTATCTTTTGTCACGGCTTGTTGCCAACGATCTTTTGTTTTATCAAGACTAACGCCAAGTATCTCGAAGCCTTGCTCCTTGTACCTTGCATACAGTTTTCTAACGTGAGGATTTTCTTTACGACAAGGGCCGCACCAACTTGCCCAAAAATCTACAAGCAAAACCTTGCCTCTAAAGTCAGAAAGTGACACATCCTGGTCTTCTAGATTTTTCAAAGTAAAATCTGGCGCTTCACCTCCAACTACAAAACTTTCCATCTGCTTGATCTGCTGCTTTACTAATTCTCCTTGTGGAGTATTTCCAAATTTCTGAACATACATCTCAGCAAATGGCAAGAAAACTTGGCTATTTCCAGCCTTCAAGCCAGAGATTATACCACCCAGTGCCAAACGATAAGCACCCGCATTTTCAGGAATATTTTTCAATCTTATGCCAATTGCCTTTTCCAATTCCGTCGCAGGGATTGATTTGGCTTTAGCCAACATTTGTGCAAAGTTTCTATAAGAATCAAATACCATTGGAAGGTTATCGTAAGCTTTATCTTCTAACTTGGCAAGAGTGCCATAAGTATTTACAAAATACTCTAATTCATGTTTGAAGTTCCCTGTATTGTTTGGGTAACTGAGGTAAGTATAAAGCGCTACTATCTTTCCCAACCATGGATCTTTCTTGGTAGAGGCATTCAACAGTTCCATTTTTTGATCATCGACAATCTTCATCTTCGCCTTTACCTGATTCATTTTTGCTTCATCTCCTAGAACGGATGCAAATTGTCTACCCAATTGGATCTGGTTATTTCTTTGTTTTTGAATGCTTGACATGACCGCTGCATAATCAGCATTGATTCCAGTTGCCACACCAGCATTCTTAAAATTTCGGCAAGAGCCGCCCATCACAACTTCATCTTCTTCTCCTAATATGACTGATTTGAATTTGCTTTTGTCTGGACCTACGTAATAAAATTTACGATCACTCTTTTTCACTGTAAAGAGAAAAGTATTGTCCGCTTCTTTTTCTGCATTTTGAATTTCTTGAAAATCCATGCCATTGAATTCATACAAGAACATCTCGGCTACGTTATCGCAATCTTTTGCTTCGACTTTCAAGATGCATTTTTTCTTTCCATCTATTGTCTCTACATCGGAAAAACCGAAGCACATAAGTAGTGAAGCGAATAGAATGTAAATGAATTTATCCATGGTCTATTTAATTAGATTTAAAAATTCTTGTTCTGACATTATTTCAACCGAACCCAAGGCTTCCGCCTTCTTCAATTTTGATCCTGCTTTTTCTCCAGCAACTAAAATATTTAGATTTTTACTTACTGCAGAAATATTCTTTGCGCCAGCATCCTCTGCCATTTTTTGCGCCTCTTTCCTTCCCATCTGCGTCAGTGTCCCAGTAAATAAAATAGTCTTTCCAATCAATGGTGCATCTGCAGAAACAACCTTGGGTTTATCTTCTTCCGTTTGTTTTAGATTAACACCGAGGCTTTCCATTTGTTCCAACATCAAAACATTGCTTTCATCTTGAAAGTAAGCGATGATGTTTTCCCCTACTACTGGCCCGATATCTTTAATATCGGTAAATTTTTCCAAATTCCAATCTTTCAGATCCAGTACATGTTCAATTTCAGCAGCTATCAATTTTGAGACTTTCTTTCCTACATGATGAATACTGAGACTGTGCAATAATCGAGCAATCGGATTTTTCTTGGCTTTTTCGAAGGCAGATTGCAGGTTTTTGGCTGATTTTGTACCAAAACCTTCCAATTTAGCTATCCTTTCATAATCTAAACGGTAAATGTCAGGTAAAGATTTTACCATTCCCTCTTCATAAAATCGTTCTACTAACGAGCGCCCAAAGCCATCTATATCCATGGCATCTTTAGAGACGTGAAAAACCATCCTTTGTAAGACTTGAGCCTCACATTGATAATTGGGGCAACGCCATGCTGCTTCGGTTTCTGCTCTTTCTAATTTTGTTTCACAAGAGGGACATTGGCTTGGAAAATCGATCTCCATTTCAGAGCCATCTCTAAGGTCTTCCATCGATTTAACGATGTATGGTATCACATCGCCAGCACGTTCCACCAAGACAGTATCGCCCAAGCGGATGTCCTTGCTAGTTATAAAATCTTGGTTGTGCAAGGAGATCGAAGAAACGGTTACCCCTGCCAATTGTACGGGTTCTATTTTTGCAACTGGGGTGATGGATCCTATCTTGCCAATTTGATATTCTACTGCCAACATCTTTGAAGTCGCTTGCTTGGCTTTAAATTTGAAAGCGATGGCCCATCGCGGATGATGTGAAGTAAAACCACAGCGCTCCTGCAAAGCTAGGTCATTGACCTTTATCACCATGCCATCAATTTCGTAGTCATAGCCTTCCCTCTTTTCCTCCCAACTTTTGACAAAATCAAAGACTTCTTTTATATTTTTACAAACTTTTCTTTCTTTGATCGGAATTTTAAAACCAAGTGACCCAAGATAAGCTATGGTCTCATCATGTTTTGTAAATTGATCGAGTACTTTCTCTCCAGCCTCATTTTCGGCATAGCCCAATTGATAAATAAATGCTTCAATCCCCCGCTTTGCCGTTTCTTGCGCATCCTTAGTTCGGAGACCGCCAGTGGCTGCATTTCTAGGATTTGCAAAAAGACTTTTACCGTCGGTTTCTCTCTGTTTATTTATTTTTATAAAATTATCTTTTCTGATCAGGGCCTCTCCTCTTAGTTCGACTTTTTTTATTCCCTTCCGGGAAAAGTTAGCAGAGAGTGGAATAGACTTTAAAGCCTTCGCATTGGCAGTCATCTCTTCTCCCTTGACCCCATTGCCTCTTGTTGCTGCGCGCAAGATCTGGTCATTTTCATAAACCAAGGCAATTGAGCCTCCATCAAATTTTGGTTCTACGGCATATTCGATGTCCTGGTCTGATTCAATCATTGCCAGCTTTTTAATTCTTTCATCAAAATCCTGAAGGTCTTCGAGATTGTAAGAATTGTCTAGCGACAACATCGGGATCAGATGTTCGACTGCGGGAAAATTACTAGAAAGGTCGGAAGAAACCCGTTGAGTAGGGGAGTCTTGCTTTATAAATAATGGAAACTTGGCTTCTTCTACTTCTAAAAGCTTGTATAAAGTATCGTATTCTTTGTCAGAAACAAGCGGATCGTTGAGGACGTAATAACGCCACTCGTGATGCTTTAACAATTCGCTTAATTCGGCAATAGCCGCCTCTCCATCTAACTTCAAACCATTTTTAAGGATTGATATGGATCGTTCATAAATATTCTTGGAGTCTTCCTTATTCATTTATAAAATTTATAAGGCCGAGCGGATCTAATTTTTTGTCCACTTGTAGATCGCTGACTCTCTTAAGTTAGAAATCTCTAAAAAATAAATGCCTGCGGTAAAATCTGTAACATTAAGTTTGATCTGATTGGTACCCGTATGGAAATCTGTGAATTGCTCACTGATAATTTTGCCATAAGCATTTACAATATTTATTTTATATTCCCCTGACTTGACAACATCGACCTCTAAATTTATCGAATCATTTGCAGGATTTGGAAATAAGTTTGTCTTAAAAGTATGTGTGATATTATTTGTGCTAGATGGTTCTCCCTCATTGAGAGACAAAGTCCCACAAGCTGCGCCATCCCCGCTAGTTCCTCCATTTCCATTTACGCCATTTCCGCAAGAGTAAAAAGTTATGGATCCTGTGCCAGCCTCAGGAGCGGTCCATTTCATATTGAATGTATTGGCCACCGAAGCTGAATTTTGCTCAGGATAAGTTCTGCTAGTGTTATTAGCAAAAGAAAACTTGACATTATTGGCTGGTTCACTCCATGTATTGATCTCTGTATCTGTTGCATCATCGAGGGCTATAAGTTGAAATCCATGTGTCACTGGAGTGGGACCAGAAACGTGATTCAGCCTCACAACTACATCGTAGGTTACACCAGGCTCGTACTCATTTGCAACAATTTCTCCCTCTGAATCCAAAAGTTCAATATCTAATGTCACCATTATGGCTCCTGTACCATGACAGGAGATACATGTCCTCGATTGTCCATTATTTAAGGTCTGATCCCCAGGCGCACCTGTGTTTCCCCAGTTCTGTCCAGCAGCCCTACCAAATTGATTGGACATAAAAAGAAAGGATAAGAAAAGTAGCCCAAGAATGGTAAACAGCGTGTTGATTTTCATGTTATGAGTATTTTGTCGCAAGATAAAAAACCTCTTATATATAATAGACTCAAAATCCGATCTTAGTCGCACAAGTAACTATATTCTTTGTTATAGCCGATGGTGTTTCTATAAAAATCATCGATCTGCTTCATATCTTTTTCAAAATCGGACGGCATCAATGGTTCTCCTATCTCAAATTCTTTGTCCTTGTAGTTGAACTTTATCATTAAAATGGGAATATTAGCGCCTTGAGCGATATAATAAAATCCAGATTTTAGCTTTTTAACCTTTTTTCTAGTTCCTTCAGGAGCAAGTTGTATAAAAAGGGTTTCTCTATCATTGTAGAGTTTTATAACATTATCAACAAAGTTGCTACTTTTTGACCTATTTACAGGTATGCCACCCATAGCTTTTAATAAGCCTTTGACAGGAAATCTAAAAAGAGAAGCTTTACCTACGAATTTGACCTCACGATTGAGGTAAGATCTGTACAGCACACCTAAAGGAAAATCCCAGTTTGAAGTATGGGGTACAACGATGACCATGAGCTTTTTATAACCCTCTGGCCAAGATCCTTTGAAGGACCAACCCATCATACGCAATATGAAATGGCTTAACTTACTAAACATTAGGATACTCAGAAAAAATAATATAATTTTGTTGCCCACAAAATTAACAAATATATTTTCCCTTCTGTGATTGATTTAAAGCCAAAAAGGAATTATTTTAAGTACCTTTTTGTATTGGATTTACGAATAATAATTGATGTCCACAATTGAATTAAAATATATAGATCTAGTCAACCCTTTGTCAAAGGGATTTATCTGCCTATTTATGGTGTTTTGTGGCTTAAACATTCAGGCTCAGCCAGAAAGAATCGATGTGGTCGAGCTGGAATTTTCCACAAAAGGAGGCTTTTTTGATGAAGAGATCCAACTTGAGTTATTTTGCCCTGGAGGAAAAATATACTACACCAAAGATGGTACTAAACCCAGCCGATACGCAAGTAGATACAGAGGTCCTATCAACATCAAAAAAACCACTCCGATCAGAGCTATAGCCTATAAGGGTGGAGATAAGTCTGATATTGTTGGACATACTTACTTTATAGAAGAGCCAAAATCCACATTTCCAATAATATCTATACAAATCACGCCTGAACTGTTGTTTGATGAAGAATATGGATTATTCATGGATGGTTATGAGGTAGTCGATTCTATCTGGTCTAAACCAGGAGCAAACTTCTGGTCTAGAAGGGAATTGGGTGTCAATACCGAAATATTTGAAGACAATGGTGAATGTGTATTCAGATCCCCAACCGGCTTTAGATTGTTTGGAGGTATGTCAAGATTATTTCCTCAAAAATCAATGGTCTTGGTTTCAAGAAATGATTATGGTGAGAAGCGGTTCAAGCATAAAATTTTCGGCAAGAAAAACTTGAAAAAGTATAAATTCCTTACGCTTAGAAATTCAGGTTCTGATTTTGGAAAAGCGCAATTTAGGGATGCATTCATGACCAGCTTGGTCGACGATTGGGATCTAGAAAAACAAAACGCTCGTCCATCTCATGTTTACATCAATGGCAAGTACTGGGGCATCTACAATATCCGTGAAAAGATAAACAGATACTTTTTGGCTTCTCATTGCGAAGTTGACAAAGATTCTGTTGACATCATGGAGCATCGTACCAATCGAAAACGTGGCTCTACACGAGACTACCGAAAAATGATAAAATTTATTGAAAGAAAAGATCTGGCAGTGCAAGCCAATTATGATGCTTTGGATACGATGATGGAGATCAGCAACTTCATGGATTATCAAATAGCGCAGATCTTTTTTGACAATCAAGATGCGGGTGGAAATATTAAATACTGGAAACCGAGTGGTCCTGGAGGCAGATGGCGTTGGATCTTATATGATACCGATTGGGGCTTTGGATTGCATGACAGCAAAGCTTACAACAATAAGAGTTTGGCATTTCATACTGAAAAAAATGGAAGGGCTTGGCCAAATCCACCTTGGTCGACTTTGATCTTGAGGAATCTACTAGAAAACCATGGATTTAAAGCGGCATTTATAAATCGATTTGCGGATCACTTGAATGATAATTTTGAATCTGACAATGTACTTTCTGTACTGGCGGGTTTCAGAGAAACATATGAACCTGAAATGCCGAGGCATTTTGAGCGTTGGAATCTGAGAGAGAAAAACTGGGAAGAGGAACTGACTGTGATGAGGGAGTTTGGAAAGAAAAGACCTGATTATGTTCGTAAAGAATTGCAAATGATGCTTAATGCAGGAGAGCAAGTTTCCTTAGATCTTGACATACAAGGAGGGGGTACTATAAAAGTAAACGATCACCTGGAAGTGTTGGCACATAAAACTTGCACTTATTTTAACAACGTACCCATTACACTTGAAGCAGTCCCTCATTTTGGATACCGGTTTTCTCATTGGGAAGGAGTCAATGTATCAGACTCAATAGAGGTATTTGAATTAAAGTTTGATAAGACTGCTTACAATATTAAGGCTGTCTTTAAGGAATATATAAATCCAATGGCGGGCAAGATATTGATCAATGAGATCAGCTGCAACAACAAGAGGACGGGCGATTGGTTGGAGCTCTATAATAATTCTGAAGAGGCCGTTGACTTGGAAGGCTGGATATTGACAGATCTAAAAAATGAATTTCGTCTACCACCATACAAGCTAGCACCAAAGTCTTATGTCAATATAACTGAAAAAGAGAAGAAGTTCAGAAAACATCACGTTGATCCTTACGGTATCATAGGGGACTTTGGATTTGGTCTGAGCAAGCGTAAAGAAAGCATACAACTATACACCAGCAAAGGAGACCTGGTTGACTCTGTCGGATACCTCTTGGAGCCTACAGATTCTATATTCAGCTACACCCTGCTATTGCCAGAATTGGACAATGCAGATGAAGAGAACTGGGAGATCCTCCCAGGGATCGGATCTCCAGGAACAGGAAATCCCTACTTCATAGAAAGTCGCATCAAGGCGCAACAAGACAAATGGATCAAGGTAGGCGCGAGTACTGCTTTTGCGATTATTCTGATGTTCTTGTTGGGATGGAGAAATTGGAATCGGAGAAGAGTTTGATGAACAATCGAGCATTCGAATAATCGAACATTCGAAGTTGAAGGCTTGATATAAACTATCTCATTAAGTTCAAACACCCTGCTTTTTCTTCAAACATTCCTGTCAAAGTATTTTCATAAATAAAAACATAAAAGAAGACATCAGGATTTAGTTGTTTTCCTCCGAGTGTGCCGTCCCAGATAGAAATGCTCGTACTGATTTGTGCTCCCCATCTATTGTAAATTCTCAATTGTTGTGGAACGAAATTTTTTCCTAATGGTTGGAAGGTATCATTGATGCCATCTGCATTGGGGCTGAAGGCCGTCGGAAAGTAGATCTGCGAAAAACAGGAATCTATTTCTAAATTAAATATTTTTTCAAAAGAACAACCGTTTATTATTGTTGTGAAATTATATTGTCCTGTTTCCGTTATACTAATCTTTTCAGTTTCTAATTCCTCTCCATTCATAAAAATGCCTTCATTTTCAAAAAATGGGATACTAAATGTAAATGGAATATCTTCTTGACATATACTTGCATCTTCTGGAAGGATGAGAATTTCTTCCAAATTAATTTCACCATTCACTAAGGTTATGTTTGCTCCAACAATGGTATCGCAATAACCATTACTGATCGTGACTTCATAATAGCCCGACTCTAAAATTTCTTTTTGCAAACCTAAGGTGCCATCTGACCAAGTTGCACCATGGGGATGATCCATATCTTCTATCAACTCAATAAAAGTCTCTTCCGCACAAACTACCTCATCTTCTAGTTGGACTTTGATCCGGTCTATCACTTCTATTTCTTTTTCAAATTCATACTCACAACCCAAGACCCAGATGGTCTGTTTGATTTTGTAAGTACCAGGATTATTGAAGCAAATTTCTAACTGGAGACTATCTTCAATTGTGAAATTTTTTGTTGGTGTTTGTATGCTCCATTCCCTGTTTTGAGCATGTTTATTATCAGTGTCTTGTGTTGTAGTACAATCTCCAACACAAATAGTATCTGGTATTAAAAACAAAGCAGAAGGCAACGAATTATCTTGGCACTCATAAGGAGAAAAACCAGTGGTGGTAAATTCCCAATCTAATTCAAATCGCTCCAAGGAATCAATATCAGAAATAGCAAGTTGTAGTTCTTGAGTTGTAAATGCTATTTCCTTTGTGTTTAGGCATGCTGCATAGTTGGGACATTCGTTTAAATTAAGATCTAAATTTGTTTTTGTGAGAATATTTTGATCATTTTCTTCGTAAGAAAAAATATAAAGATTGTCATCGTTGCCAAGAATTATATCTGGATTTAAGAAATCAAAACCTTGTTGAAATAACAATTCAAAATTTTGATTCAATTTAGAAAATATCACAGGATACCTAGCCTTGGTAGCGTATCCTAACAAATATTCTTGATTATCAAGAGGAACTAATTTTATCTCATTATATTTGAAATTGTCGGCGTAAATTAAAATAGATTTTTCAGGTAGCAATTCTTCATTAATTTCCATGACAAGTCCATCACGGTCATTATTCGTTTCATTCTTAAACTTATCAGTGTAACCAGTACAAGTTAAAATAGAATTATAGGAAGAATTTATTTCAAGTAACGTACAATCATTATGGATTTTTGCATTCCAAGAATTATCTACCAAATTCATTTTAAAAATAGCAGAACATGGTTCATCAGAACAGAAACCAGCCATTAATACAATGATATTATTTTGATCTAAAAAGTGAATATCTGTTACCGTAATTAGTTGGTGCTCATCTGCAATAATTTTAAAGTTTTTTAAAGAACAATTCTCTTCCATTAAAAAGAAATCATGTGAATTGTCATTTAAACTTTGTATCAAGAGTTGTCGATTTTGGAAAGATTCAACTTCAACACTAGGCCCCCTTGATTCATTAAAAGAGTAACCAAATGACGACTCCGTAATAAAATCATACAATACCATGACCTGTGAGATAGAATCTGGATCAAAATTTTTAATCATCCCCGAAGTAAATGTAAAAATTCCTTTATTGAAGGTAGTACTATGCGGTAGAAAAAATTGATGTTTATCACGCGAAATAGAAATGCCTCTTAATAATTGGAATTCATTACTTAAATGATAAAAATCTAGAGCATCTGAATATTCACCAATATAACCTCGATCAAACATTACAAATTCATCATTTTGATTCCTTTCGAATACTGTACGTATTCCTCTGAGCTCAGTAATGAGCTGAGCATTCACGAACAATATTCCATGTATGAAAAATAATATAAAAATTAATTTTTTAATCTGAAAAAATTTAAAATCATGAAAACAGCTTAATGCTATTTTCATGATTTATTATTATTTAATTAAAATGGTGCCACCTCGCAACATTTATCTTCCACTATACCAAAATTTCCTGCTCCAAAAGCCGTACCTGGCCCAAAAGTAGTTAAGTTTATAGTTCCTACTGATGAAGTAGTAGTCACAGTAGGAATGTTTGGATTAGGATTATCACTTGCTCCATCATTTCCATCATCATCAATACCATCATAACATTTAACGTCATTCGATTGACAAATTATTTCGAATGTTATCGATGCTTCTATTGGGGGCAAAGAAGGATTATTAATTTCAGTACAATCGGAGGGGTCTACCTGCTGTATGAAGGCTGAGAAAAACAATTGTTCACTAGCTTCAATAATACAATGAAGATCATGACATCTCTCACTATCATTGTTAGCATCTACTTTAGTCGAACAAAGACCAGGATTAAGTGAATCATCACAATCGCCATGATGTAATTCAAAGAGAGGACATGGTATTTGGGTTCCTTCAAGTAGGCATGGATTTGTATTCCCATTATAGCCTCCTGAAAAGCCCATTGCATAATGCCCTTCTGGTAAATTTACTTCAAAGTCCAAAATTCTTATACAGCAATCGCACACTTCATCCAGTTCATTTTCAACATCGAAAAGTAGTCCAATTCTGTTAGTAGGTTCTATTTGATCAAATTCGTGTGGAGCCTCAAGTAAGTGAGGAGTTTCTTTTTGGCAGGATTGAAATCCTGTAATAAACAATGTAGTTAGGTATAAAAGCATAAAAGCATAAAAGCGTGTTTGACTCTCATAATAAAATCGGTTTATGGTTAAAAAATATCTTTGTTTTGCTTATGGGTAGCGACAATAGAAAAGAAACTTCTCCTTTGACATTTTTGTTACTTAAATATAACTAACAAATACGGAATTCCAAAATATAGGTTGTGTTAAACAATACATATTTCTAGCTTATCACTCCACCCGCACTTCCTTCGTTTCATTTCTTCCATAAAAAATAGGAAAGTACATCTGCTCCACTCTAGCAGGTAAGAGCGTATAAGTTCCTCCAAAACGAGTTTCTAAATCTATTGTAAATTGATGCTCTCCTTTTGGTAAGTAGCGGCAAAAGATCGCCGTTTTATTATCGACAAATCTTTACTACTAATTTCTATTCCTACAGAAGTTGCAGCCAAACCATTTATGGATCTAGTTGAAAGGTTCTTGATCTGGCTAGGAGTCACCGTGGTTTCTTGCGTTGCATTATCTTGTTCTATGAGCGGCATTGTATACTCAATGATAAATATTTCACTCAAATAAGAAGCAGTTTGAAAGTAGGTCAAATCAAGACGAACAGCTGTACTATCAGAAACAAAATAGGAAACTCAAAGTCACTTTGGGAGGATAAGGGTAGCAAATTAGTATAGGTCTTTGGAAAAGATGAAAACCCTATTAAGATGTTAATTGTTTTTTGGGTTTGAAGGAGGAATCTCTGGCTTTGAAAGAGCTTTTTATAGAGATTTGTTGTTTTGATATTTTCTTTAAAAACGAACTCCTTGCAAGTCATTGACCTACAAGAAGTTGTTAAGTATATTTTGTAGCGAGAGGGAGACTCGAACTCCCGACCTCCCTAATAGGGCGCTCTAACCACCTGAAAATCCTGCGATGATGTTTTTTAATTCTACTCCACCATTAAATGTTTTGCTCCATTTTTCCCTATCTCTTGCTTCTTTTTCAGCATTGAATGATTCGCTATAAATCAAGATCAAAGGTCTTCTATGTTTGGTCGATTTCACACCACCAGCATTATGGCGGATAATTCTTTTTTCTAAATCTTTTGAGAATCCTTTATAGAATCGACCATCTCTAACGCTTTTCAAAACATAAAAAAAATACATTCACTCAGTTTTAGCTAATAATTACTTCATCTTATAAAAAAGCATCAAGATTGGATCTTGATGCTTGATTTATTCTTTGTAGCGAGAGGGAGACTCGAACTCCCGACCTCAGCATTATGAATGCTGCGCTCTAACCGGCTGAGCTACCTCGCCTTCAATACTATGAACACTTCAAGGGCTCAACTGTCGACCTCCCTATTAGGGCGCTCTAACCGGCTGAGCTACCTCGCCTTTACTACTATGAACACTTCAAGGGCTCAACTGTCGACCTCCCTATTAGGGCGCTTTAACCGGCTGTGCTACCTCGCCATTTAAATGGACGGCAAATATAGGTATTTTATTAATTATTGTAAATAATTAAATGAGAATAATTCGTAGTCTTTTCTAGGTAATTTTTGAACGAAAATAGCTAGATGCAATAGAAATGGTAAACCTCTATTTCATTTATCCTAATTGCTGACCAAAAGTTTAAGAATGGTGCTCTCACCACTTCCACTTACCACTTTACAAAAGTAAATTCCTTGTGGTAAATGGCTCCTTATTCGATTTTTATTCGACAAAAAGCCCTTATTTATTTAAGATCATGGGTTTTCATCCTAAAATCCTCAATAATTCCCCAATTCAAACCATTTAACCCAATCCTTGTTATCTTAATATGAAGGTACTTATTTTCACATTTCTAACACTTAGTTTTTGTATTATGAACGATTCGCTCAGACTATTTGAATTTAATAAAGATGCTGATCTGTCGGGTTGGTATGTTATGGACGATGTCGTCATGGGTGGACGGTCAGATGGAAATTTAAAAATCAATGAGGAAGGCAATGGATTGTTTCATGGGGATGTATCTCTTGAGAACAATGGAGGGTTCTCTTCCATCCAATATAGGTTTGATCAGAAGATGATCAATAAATATAAAACTTGTAAAATCAGGTTGAAAGGAGATGGCAAGAGTTATCAGTTTAGAACAAAAACCAATTCTTTTGATAGACATTCTTACATTAGTCATTTTGAGACTTCTGGTGAATGGGAGACGATAGAAATTCCTCTGGGAGAAATGTACCCGAGTTTCAGAGGAAGAAAATTAGATATGCCAAATTTTCCTTGCGAACAACTTTCTCAAATTTCTTTTTTGATTTCGAATAAAAAGGCGGAGGCTTTTGAGTTGGAGTTGGAATGGATAGAACTCCAGTAAAATAGGCTTTTCAGTATGTTTCAATACAATTTTATCAAAAAAGCATTTATATATCCGCAGCCATTTTTGATGAAATTAATACAAAATGGCTGAGTATAAAATATTATACGCAGCCATTTTCTTATTTATAACGTATATTTGGCTGAGTATAAATTGCCAGAATATGGACCTAATAGGTAGAAATCGAGAAATTGAAACTTTTAAATTTTGCCAGGACAGTAGTGAATCGAAGCTTATTGCCATTTATGGTAGGCGAAGGGTTGGTAAAACATTTTTGGTTCGCAGATATTTCCAATCAAAATTAAATTCGAAGTTGCAGGATTGTTCAAAGGAGATTTGAGCGATCAATTATCACATTTTGCATTAACACTAGCCAAGCTTGGATGCCTAGAAGCAAGCTTACATCCTCCTAAATCTTGGAAATCTGCATTTGACATTTTAGAAAGATTTATTGACACAATAAAAGGAACTCAGAAGAAAGTAATCTTCTTGGATGAATTGCCTTGGTTCGACACACCAAAATCAAAATTTCTGATGGCTTTTCAGAACTTCTGGAATTCATATTGCACAAAACGAACGGATATAATTTGTATAATCTGTGGATCAGCAGCTTCATGGATGATTAAGAAAATTTTAAAAAGTAAGGGGGGGGTTACACAATCGTGTTTCTGAAAAAATAAGATTAAATCCATTTAACTTATGTGAATGCGAACAGTTTTTTAGAGCCAAAGGAATAAGATGGAGTAAATACGATATTTCTCAATTGTATTTGACAATTGGTGGGATACCATATTATTTGGATGCTGTTAGAAAAGGAGAAAGTGTAATACAATTTATAAATCGAACTTGTTTCTCAAAAGATGGCATATTGATAGATGAATATAAAGTTTTGTTTGACTATCTTTTTGAAAATAGTAGCCGGCACTATAATATAGTGGAAGTATTGAACATGAAAAAAAGTGGACTTACGCGTAAAGAAATTATTTCTAAAACCGAATTCGCAAGTGGAGGCTCCTTAACAAATACTTTAAATGAATTAGAAGAATCGGGGTTCATAAAAAATATTATTCCATATCAACTAAACAAGACAAAGTCTTTTTATCAGTTAAAAGATTACTTCATAATTTTTCATTTAAAATTTATGAAGAATAGTAATAAAAATAGCAATTGGGGAAATATCGTAAAGTCTGCTTCTTGGGCCAGTTGGACTGGTCTAGCATTCGAGAGACTTTGTTTTGACCATATTTCACAGATCAAACGAACATTAAAGTTAGATGTCATAGAATCTAAGGTGTCTCCTTGGTCCAAAAAAGATAACAAAGAGGGAGCACAAATTGACTTATTGATAGATCGTGCTGACCGAGTTGTGAACGTTTGTGAGATTAAATTTTACAATTCAGAATTTACCATAAATAAGGAATACGCAAAGAAATTGAGAAATAAAATACAATTATTTTCAAGTTTAAGTGTCAACAAGAATAAGAATATTTTTTTAACCATGATCACTACATTTGGAGTGTCAGACAATGAGTACTTTAAAGAGTTGGTTCAAAATGAAATTACTTCAGAAGATTTTTATAAAGAATAACCAAATCTTTTCTCTATTCCTTATTAAGGTTCTAAAAATAGAAATACCTGCTCCAAATTTATTCTCGGAGAAGGCATTCAATAAAAGCAGCAAATTTTAATTCTTTTGTTGCTACAATAGAGGGTTTGAAATCAAAAAAATCTAGAGCTCTATAACTTTTCCGCAAATGGACTCACCTCCAACAAACGCTTCATATACTTCCAACACACATATGCCAATCCATAAATAAACACGGCCGACAAGGCCATCAGAGGTTCAGAAAAAGTTTGCAAGATCAAAAGGTCATAGATACCATGGGCTATCACGGCTAATAAAGTACCGATGGCAATCAATTTATATCTGTTTTCTTTTTCAAACTTAGACCTCCCGAGATAGTACCCAAGGATTATGGCAAAAACTGCATGTGCTGGAACTGCAGTAAAGGCTCTTACAAGTGCAGTAGTGAATCCAAAGTCAAATACATAGCTACAATTTTCAAACAGTGCGAATCCCATGGATAGAAATAAAGAATAGACTATGCCATCATAGGGTTCATTGAAAAAATTTCTATTGTATATGAAATTCAGGAAGAAAATGGCTTTCATTAATTCCTCAACCAAAGCGATACCAAAAAAAGAATAAAGAAAAGTGTGCAGATGATTGAGTAGATCGATCTCAAAATTTTCAGAAATAGTTTGTTCTAAATATAAGGCTGGAAAAATACTTAAACCTCCTAAAAAAACAGCGAGTGCAAGGTGATGCATTTCTTCTCTTTCATGCTTGTCCTGATAATATACAAATAGCATGACCAATATAGGTGGAATTATAGCAGCAAGGATCAGAAGAAATGTCATAAGCATTTATAATACACTCAATTTAGCAAATTTATTAAGTCTATAAATTCTAATATCCCTTTACTGGTACGATCTGGTTCTTCTATCATACCCATGTGTCCAATTTCTTCGTAAGCTTTGATCATCCCCAACTTTGGCAAGACGAATTGTTTTTTGCATACTTCATAAGTTGTCACTCTATCTTTTTTGCCGACTATCATTAATACAGGTATGTTCAGATCTTCCATCGTCAATTTATTATCTTCTCTCTCGAGCATGGCTTTCATCCCTTCGATGATTGCTTCTTTTGGATAAGTTGCTGCCCTTTGCTGCATATGCTGTATCTCTTTTGGATACTTCTTTTCATTTTCGACAGAAAAAAGATTTTTGATAAGCTGATCTACAAAAACTTTCGAGCCGTTGCGTTTTATAAAGTCAATACTTTTGATCCTATTTTTTTTCTTCTCGGCATCATCTTTAAAAGGATGAGAGTGAAACAAGGCAATCCCTGACAAAAGCGTTTCGTATTTTCTTGCTAAAGCACAGGTGGTATATCCTCCCATCGAGTGCCCGATGATAATTGGCTTCTCAAATGCAGATTTTGATATTAATTCAGCGATCTGATCAGCAAGATCATTGATACTATAATCCTCTTGTACTTCTGATGCTCCGAATCCTGGCAGGTCCACCATTAGCATTGGGTGATCCTTAAAGTAGGTTTTGAAACTATCCCAGACTGAGCTGTCTTCGCAGAAGCCGTGGATGAATACGAGTGGTGTTTTTGTGCCAAGGGTGAAGTTGTGTGCAAGCATGGTTACATAAAGTTTTTTTGATGATAATAATTATTTATGGCGCTTTTACTATTTTAAATCAATTGATCATATTTGCAAAGAAACTCAAATAATTGAGATCATATTTAAGTGTTTAAAAATTGCAATTCGTATTTACTAATAATCCTGCTCCAATCAAAACTATTAACATGCTCAGCCAATGTGTTGACATAGTTAATTGAATTCCATTCAATTAACAATTTTTTTAACCTTAATTCCAAGTCATCTTTATAAATATGTTTTTTATGATGAGCTTCAGGAATCAACTCAGGATAGGTCAACCGATTTGGCAGCAACGGATAACAGCCACAATAAATCGCCTCTACAATACTTCCACCAAAAAAATCTTGAATGTTGGTAACCGGTAGGATATCAGATTTACAGAGCAAACTTGCATATTGATCAAAAGAATCTGCATAGCCATAGTGGATGATACGATCGGCTAAGGTTTGTTTTGCTTTTTCAAAAATTGGAGGAGTCTTTCCGTAGGCTTGTCCTAATACTATTAATTTAAAATCAAAACTTCTCTCTTTTAGCTTGAATAGTAGATCAAAAAACTCTTCGGGATTTTTATCATATTCCCATCTATGATTCCACAAGATGACAGGTATTTTATTGCGGACCTTTGCTTTTTTAAATGGATCAAACCTTGCAAGGTCCATTCCTAAATAAAGCACAGAAGACTTTGACTCAATTTGATCAAGAGTATTCAAATTTTGATGATCGGGCATGGAGCGCAAGAATTTTTTAGCCGCAGCTAAAAAAGAATCCTTATGAAAATGGCTGTTGAAAAACACTTTGTCTGAAGCCAAGGCTGTTGTATAATTTATAAACCCATAGTGCTTGTCCCTTCCCTTACTTGTATCCTCATCCGTTGGCGACCAGGGGTAAGTCAATTGATTTTCATGAAAGTAAGTATAAATGGGAACATCTATTTTGGCCGTAGCTCTAAACAGTGCAACATCAAGCATGTCGGTAGCAAAGATTCTATCTGGTTTAAAATCAGAATCTGTTAGCATACGTGCAAAAGTGATAGCCGCACCATGCATCCGCCATTTCCAATGCCTGCCGGGTAGATGGAAAATTTCAACCTCATGGCTAGAATATTCTTTAAACCCATTTGCCCAAGCTTTGTGAGAGCCTGTATAAAAAGGAATCAATAATAAAATTTTCATTATTATTCTTTGCTTAAGGTAATTATTGATTGTCTGAATTTGTAACTTACATTAAATATAATGTAGTGCAAATATATTATGAGTTTTGGCGAATCACTTACATATAAGTTAATTTTAATATTCTTAGTCTTTTTCTCCTGCGAAGTTGAGAAACCACTTTCTAGCAATATGTTTCAACAAGTTCCAACTTCTGAAACTGGCATTGATTTTAGGAATGACCTGCCCTATGATTTATTTACAAATTACAATGTTTTAGCGCATCAATTTTTCTATCGAGGTGCTGGTGTAGCTGTAGGAGATATCAATGGTGATGGGTTGCAAGATGTTTTATTTACAGCTAACATGCAACAGAATAGATTGTATTTAAATGAAGGAAATTGGAAATTTAAAGATATTACAAAAGATTATAAAGGCCGAAAAGTTCCTTTGCGAGGAAGAGAATGCAGTTCTGAACAAATGCCATTTATCAAGGAAAAATTTCCAACATTTGCAGGTTTTGCAAATGCAAGTATAGATGATATTCTTGGAGAAGAAAATGTAAAATCAGCAGAACATTTAATTTGTCATACTTTTCAATCAACTGTTTTCATCAATGATGGTGGAAAGTTTGTTGCAAAACCATTGGAGCCTATAGCGCAATCATTTCCAGTTCATGCCATCCAAATGCTAGATTTAAACAATGATTCACATCTAGATATGATATTGGCCGGTAATCTATACAATATGGAAGTAGAAACCGCGAGACTTGATGCAGGAAATGGTTTGGTTTTAATAGGAGATGGTACAGCAGATTTTAAAGCGCTAACTAGTGTAGAATCTGGTTTATTCCTTGAAGGAGAATGTAAATCTATTTTAAATTTAAGATCCAAAAGCAATAAAAGTCTGCTGGTTTTCCCTGTCAACAATGAAGCAGTAAGTATTTACACAATAAATAACAATTAGCTTACATAAAACCATGAGCCTTTCCTTTTTAAAATAGGTCCCCTTTTTGTTAGGTATAGTGTATAAAAAATTAAAATGAGTTTTTTAAAGTCCTTATTTGGCAAGCAAGAAATAACGCCTAATTTATTCATCCACGTTCCCAAATGTGGTGGTTCTACCTTTGTTGGGATGCTAAAAGATTCTGTAAAATTAAATTCGACAGAAAAAGCGACACCTACTCATAAAATAGAAAAAATAGGAAATACTGAAATAAAGCATGTCGATTTTTCAGTCTTTAAGAGACCATTTAAAAGTCCAGAAATATTCCTGACACAGCATAAAAGTTATCTTAAATACAATCTCTTCCTTCTGGTGAGAAATCCTGCAGATCGTGTTTATTCAGAATTTAACTTCCAATTTCATATACTTGATGGCAAAAGTGGCAATCCCGCTGCAGCTTTATATGCAAGACTAAAGCCAAAGCCAAAATCGTTTGTGCAATATTATAAAAACGCGGCTACTCAAAATTATCAGTGCAAATTTTTACTAGGGAGAAAACTAGCAGATCCCATACCAGTGAATCAACAAGATTTTGAACGAATCATTTCTGCGATTGAAAAGCTCAACATTCATTGTGGAGTTACTGATCAATATGCCCACTTTCTATCGCAATTTGTTAGCATAACCGGCATTAAATTGAAAAACAGTGGTGTTCGTAGAAAACAAACACCCGGCAATATAAAAAAAGTGATTTCTCCTAAAGACAAAGAGAACATCCTTAAACTTAATAAATTTGATACCCAATTATATAATTATGTCCTTGATCGTATAAATGGTGCTTCGGATTCGAACCGAAATTCCTACACAATAAAGGATCAAAATGATTTTGTCGTTTAAATTTTTTCTTATGTTTTTAAATTGGTTCCAAGCAAAATTAAATTCAATCGCTATTATTGATGCAAGTCAATTAACAAAAGAGATTTTTATTAAAGACTATTATAAACCAAGAATTCCATTATTGGTCAAAGGCGGTGCAAAAAATTGGTCCATCATGCAAAAGTGGAGTAAAGAATATATAATAGAGACTTCAGGGGATTATGAATGTACCATAGTTAGTGATAGCCGACCAGCTTCTGCTAAAATTACAACCTCAATAAGAAATTATTTTGAAAAGTATACCGATAAAAGCACCCTTACTTTAGAAAAGTATCAACGTAATAAGGCTCCGGCATTTTTAAATGATATAGAATTGCCAAACGATTTTTTTTCTAAGAAAGATATTGCGAGATTCTTTTTTTACCATTCCAATAAAGATGGAGGTACATTGCCTCACAATCATGGAGATGCTTTTAACATTTTACAATCTGGAAAAAAACACTGGATCTTTTATGATGCAAACAAATTAGAAGCCCCAAATGGCAATCAACGAATGCATTTTTATCATCAAAAATATCCTGTAGGAACTCATGCGAAGGATTTTTTTAAATCAGAATTAAAATCATTATCAAAAAATGTTAGTGACACAGCTGAATGTTTTCAAGAAGCAGGGGATATAATATACGTTCCGCGTCAATATTGTCACGCTGTTTTAAATAAATCCGAAGTAATGGGATTAGTAGTTGAAACTTTTCTACCAAAAAAATAATATGCTTTCAGGCTGACAACATATCTATACCTGAATTTATTATTCCTACTTTTGCAGGACTTTGAACATTAGCGAAAATACAACTCCTAATAGACTAATTTACCTGCGCTTTATAAAAAACAAAGGAGCGGTTATTGGTATGTTTGTCATCATTGCTGCGATATTTGTGGCGTTACTCGCCTATTTACTCGCTTCTGACGCTAGTCCCAATGCAAATAATCAAATTACAGAAATCCAATTAAAGGAACCTGGGTACAAACAAAATTTTATCCTCCAACGAAAAAATACGGAAGTAGAAAAATCATCCTTTCTAAAAAGAGCATGGTTGGGAAAACCAAACGAGTACAAATGGCATCCTTATGATACATTTGAAGGAAATGGCGACTCCATTGTTATTGTCTTTGAAAATAGCAAACAAACCTTAAAACTCGCAGACATAGTGCATCCTTTGGATTATAACCAAGAAAATCTAGCAGGGCCGCTTCAGTTACGGCTCATAAGTGGTGAGATCGTTCAAAGAAGCAATCCTGAATTGATATCTGACTTCCGAACAAAACATCTGGAGACAAAAACATACTGGCTCGGTACTGATAAATATGGTAGGGATGTATTAAGTAGACTTCTGATAGGTGTTCGTATCTCTTTATTGGTTGGATTGATCGCAGTGATCATTTCCTTGGTCATCGGAACATTTTTAGGATCAATAGCTGGCTATTTTGGAGGACGTGTGGATGATGTAGTGATGTTTTTAGTCAACACCGTTTGGTCCATACCTACCTTGCTCCTAGTTTTTGCAATCGTATTAGCTTTTGGAAAAAACATCTTCAATATATTCTTAGCGGTAGGACTTACCATGTGGGTAGATGTAGCAAGGATCGTAAGAGGTCAGGTGATGACCCTTTCCAAAGTTGAATTTATTGAGGCTGCAAAAATCTCTGGGATTCCTACTTTCCAGATCGTACAAAAACATTTGCTTCCAAATATATTAGGCCCACTAACTGTTGTAGCTGCTGCAAATTTTGCCACCGCAATTTTATTGGAGGCCGGGCTTTCTTATCTTGGTTTTGGTATACAACCGCCCATCCCGAGTTGGGGTACTATGTTGAATGAAAATTATGGTTTTGCAATAAGCGGTCGGCCCGTAATTGCTTTAGTTCCTGCTTTAGCTATCTTGCTCTTAGTATTGGCATTCAATCTCGTTGGAAATGGATTGCGGGATGCGATTGATGTTAAAAGCAAATAAATGAATAAGGTAAGCAAGGCTTATATACAACTACACATTGCAGTTTTACTTTTCGGGTTTACAGCCATACTTGGAGACTTGATTTCATTGTCGGCTTTAGTGTTGGTTTGGTGGCGGGTTTTGATCACAACGATCAGTCTATTCTTTTTGATCAAGTTTGGCAAAACTTTAAAAACACTTCCAAAGGCACTTATTTTAAAATACATGGGCATTGGTGTGCTGGTTGCAATTCACTGGATCACCTTCTTTGGTGCAGTAAAATATAGTAATGCCTCTATTTGTCTGGTTGCCATGGCAACGGCATCTTTTTTCACTTCCTTCCTCGAACCCATGATATTAAAGAAGCCTTTCAAACCTTATGAAATGGTTTTGGGCTTGATGATCATACCAGGTATGCTAATGGTGGTCAACAATATTGATGTAAGCATGCAACTTGGTATTTGGGTTGGTATGCTCTCGGCATTTTTGGCAGCATTGTTTGCTGTGTTGAATAAGAAGCTCATCGACAATACCGATGCGATGACCATCACTTTTTTAGAACTGGGATCTGCTTGTCTCTTTATAAGTGTCATTCTTCCTTTCTATTTTCAAACAGAAAATGCCAGCAATTTCTTGCCCACTCAAAGTGATTGGTTTTACTTGCTCATTTTGGCTTTACTTTGTACTACCCTAGCCTATGTACTTTCTCTTAATGCTTTAAAACATATTTCTGCTTTTGCAACCAATCTGACTATCAATTTAGAGCCGGTTTATGGGATTATCCTTGCAGTATTTTTACTCAAAGAAAATGAGGAATTAAATGCTGGTTTTTATATTGGATCTGCGCTCATTATTTTTGCGGTGATGGTTTACCCTTACGTTAAAAAGAAATTGGATTGATCGATTGGTTCTTCGAATGTTCATTTAGAATTGTACCTTTGTAAAAAACAACAATAATGCTTTTAGATGTACTACACATCTCCTTTGAGTATTTTCCTGCAGCCAAAGCTGGTGGGTTAGCAGATGTGGTTGGAGCTTTGCCTAAATATCTGAATTTAGGCAAATTGAAATCGGCAGTTGTTATTCCTAAACATGGTACTAAGTGGATGAATGCTCAGAAATGGAAAGAAGTACATGTAGCGAAAATAAACCTATTTAACAAAAATTTTTCTTATACTATTTCAAAGTATAATGGCAAGGATCACCCTTTATTTGTAGTTGAATCAAAGGGTTTGTTTGATCGATCAAGTATTTATATAGACAAAATAACTGGGAAAGGATATGAAGATGAGGTTCAAAGATCGATAGCTTTTCAAATGATGGTTTTGGATTGGCTTTTAAGCTTTAAGAAAGCTCCAAAAGTATTGCATTGTCACGATCATCATACTGGTTTAATTCCTTTCTTTATCAAGTATAGTAAACATTACACTAAGTTAGAAAAAACACCTACGGTATTTACAATTCATAATGGCGCCTATCATGGTGCTTTTGATTGGAAACAAAGTCATTTGCTTCCAGCTTTTGATATTAGTAAACAAGGGCTTTTAGATTGGAACAATCAGATCAACCCTTTGGCTACAGCTATAAAATGTGCTTGGAAAGTGACTACTGTTTCGCCTGGTTATATGGAGGAACTGCGGTATAAATCTTCTGGTCTAGAAACATTGATAGAACACGAACATGAAAAATCCCTTGGTGTCATAAATGGAATTGACACATCTGTTTGGGATCCATCAACCGACCCCATGATCACAGATACTTTAAATGGTGACCTTGCTACTTTCAAGGCTGCAAACAAAAAGGCTTTGGAAAAATTTTTTAAAGTAGATTTTAGCAAACCGATCATTACTTTTATTGGGAGATTTGCCTATGAGAAAGGTGTTCAATTTTTACCAGATCTGATCACGAGATATTTGTCATATAAAAATGATGTATCTTTTTTGATCCTAGGAACTGGCAATAAGGATTTAGAGCAATTGCTGCAGAAAACTAAAGAGTTGTTTCCCGAAAACTGCGATGTTGTTTTGGCTTATGATGAAAAGTTGGCGCATCAACTTTATGCAGGTTCCGATTTCTTGATCATGCCTTCCAAAGTTGAGCCTTGTGGTTTAAATCAAATGTATGCTATGCGCTATGGAACAATTCCAATTGTACATGGTATTGGAGGACTAAAAGATACCGTTATCGACCTTAAGGAGAAGAATGGATACGGTATTCGTTTTGACAGACTGAACATCTATGATGCATTTGATGCTGTCAAACGAGCGACGGAATTATACTCAGATACAAGCAAGTTTGAAAAAATTAGAAAGAAAGTTTTAGCATTGGATTTTTCGTGGGATCAATCAGCAAAAAACTATAAAGACATATACTCATCATTGATGAAACTTAAATAAAATATTATGGCTCACAAGATGGCATGCATGATTTTAGGAGGAGGGGCAGGAACAAGGCTTTTCCCTTTAACCGAACAGAGATCAAAACCTGCAGTTCCGATTGGAGGAAAATATAGATTGATAGATATTCCAATTTCTAATTGTCTGAATTCTAAGATCAACAAGATCTTTGTTTTGACTCAGTATAATTCGGCAAGTTTAAATCAGCACATAAAGAACACCTACAATTTTGATATCTTTTCATCAGGATTTGTAGACATCTTGGCTGCAGAGCAAACACCAGGTGATAACAATTGGTTTCAAGGAACAGCAGATGCAGTCAGGCAATGCATGATTCACTTAAGCAAACTTGATTTTGATCTTATCTTGATCCTCTCTGGAGATCAACTGTATCAAATGGAACTGGAAAAATTTACAAATTACCATGTTAGTTCCAATGCTGATCTTACTATTGCAACCATACCTGTTGTTGCCAAAGAAGCTACTAGTTTTGGTATCATGAAAGTTAATAGAGCTGGCTTCATAAAGAATTTTGTTGAAAAGCCTCCTTTAAAAGAACTTTCAAAATGGAAATCTGCCGTACCAGATTCTTACAAAAGGAAAAAGAAAGAGTATTTGGCATCAATGGGTATTTATATTTTTAACAAAAAAGCGATTGAAAAACTGTTTAAAGAAAATCCTAAAGCCATCGATTTTGGTAAACAGATCATACCACAAGCCATTTCGGAAGATTACAAAGTAGCTAGCTTTCCTTATGATGGTTATTGGGAAGATATTGGAAACATTGATTCCTACTTCAAGGCAAACTTAGCCCTTGCTGATAATCTACCAGATTTTAATCTTTTCGATAAAGATAAACCTGTTTATACGAATCCTAGAATGCTTCCTCCATCAAAAGTTTTTGGAACTAGAATTAACAAAACTTCCCTAGCTGATGGATGCATTATTCATGCAGATCGGATTGACAACTCGATAATAGGAATTAGATCAAGAATTGGATCAAAAACTATACTAAAGAAAGTGATTGTTTTTGGAAACGATAATTATCAAACAGTAGAAGAGATCACCAAATTAAAGAAGCGTAATAAAGTCATGGGAATTGGCAATAGATGTTACATTCAAAATGCCATCATCGACAAAGACGTCTGCATAGGAGATAATGTAACCATTGTCGGTGGAAAGAAATTGAAAGATGTCAGAGAAAAACAATATGTGATCACACAAGGTATCATCGTAATAAAAAAAGGTGCTGTAATTAAAAATGGAACTAAAATAGGACTGCAAAGACCGAAGCGATCATAAGTTTTCTGTAGAGAACAGATTAAATATCCGAGACAGTGCAGAAAGCGTATGTGGATGTTTCAATTTGTTTTCTGTAACAAGTTCTTTTAAATCCTTTTTACTCAATAGAATCACTTCTATATCCTCGGCTTCATCCAACGCTAATTGATCAGTTAAGGTAGCTTCATGAGCCACAAAATGATGGATCTTACTATCCATGAATACTGGATTTGCATACACAGCACCGAGATATTCCCAATGAGGCGCAGTATAACCAGTTTCTTCTTGGAGTTCTCTTTTTGCAGCGACTAGTGGAATTTCGTCTTTCTCGATAAAGCCCCCTGGTACTTCTAGGGAAAAGGCTCTTGTTCCAAAACGGAATTGGTTAATAAAGAGAATTTTGTTATCGGTAGTTAGAGCAACTACATTGACGGCGTCGTTTGCTTGAAGCACCGTCACTTTTACTTCTTTATTATTTCTAGGATTTTTGAGAAAATCATACCTGGCTTTGAATATGCTTAGATCCCCAATTTCTACTGATCTTATTATTTCCCACTCCTTCAATTATCTTCTTTTACCTCTATAATTACTCTTGCCCTTGTAGTTTTTAGAATGACCATTAGAACGAGAGGAAGTAGGTTTTTTTCTACTTTTATTTGAATTTGTAAGTGTATCTAAATACGTATCATCTTGCAATTTGATCTTACCTTCAGATAGTGTTTCAAGATCTCTAAGGATCACTTCATCAGAAACAAAGTGTTCTCTATTCCAAGTTCTGTAAGCCATCTTCATGTAGTTGCCAATGATGGTTGCATATTGCATCTTTTTGATAGGATCGTCCATAGACAAAGCTTTGGCAACCATAATCTGTATATTCTTGCCATAGTGTCTGAATCTAGCAGCAGAATCAGGATATTCAAGAGGATCAGGTTTCCTTTCGACCGTTTCTTTAGTTGGCCTATCGAAATCTTCTGGTGTTGTGACCGTGTCTAGATTTTCATAGTTGGCAATTCTGAAATAGTGTTTCCACAGTTTTTCTCTGTAGTCTTCCATATTTTTATTTTGAGGATGCATCTGCATCATCAAATAAATAATTCTTTCAACAAATTTTTGCTTCTCTTCTGGATCTTCAATCGTTTTTGAGTGATTGATCAGCATTTGTACGTTTCTCCCATACTCTGGAATGATTAATCTTTCCTTAGCGGAGTTGTACTCCATATTGTGCGAATTTACTTCAGTCATAATTATTCTACAGTTACTGATTTTGCTAAATTTCTCGGTTGATCTACATCACAACCCCTCATTAAAGCAATATGATATGATAAAATTTGAAGGGGTATTACAGAAAGTAACGGCGTAATAGGTTCATCTGTTTCCGGTATTTCAATAATATAATCTGCTAATTTTTTAATTTCAGCATCTCCTTCATTAACTATGGCAATTACCTTTGCCTTTCTAGTTTTAACTTCTTGGATATTTGTGACCATTTTTTCGTGGATGCTTTTGTTAGTAGCGATCACGATAACTGGCATATTTTCATCTATAAGAGCGATTGGTCCATGTTTCATTTCTGCAGCAGGATAGCCTTCTGCGTGGATGTAAGATATTTCTTTCAATTTTAAGGCCCCTTCCAAGGCTACAGGAAAATTATATCCTCTTCCTAAATATAAGGCATTGGTAGAATCTTTGATCTCCTCAGCAATGTACTTAATATGGGCATCTTTCTTTAGGATCTGTTCTATCTTGTTTGGAATGTTTTCTAGCTCTTCTAATAATTGTAAGTAGTAAGATCTTGGTATTGTTCCTTTTTGATATCCTAAATGAATAGCCATTAAGGTCAACAACGCAACTTGCCCTGTAAAAGCCTTTGTTGATGCAACACCAATCTCTGGTCCAACATGAATGTAAGAACCGGCATCTGTTATTCTAGCTATAGAAGACCCGACAGAATTAACAATACCATAAAGAACTGCATTTTTGTCTTTTGCCATTTCTATGGCAGCTAAAGTATCTCTGGTTTCTCCAGATTGAGAAATTGCGATTACAATATCTCTTTCATCAATAATTGGATTTCTATATCTGAACTCGGAAGCATATTCAACTTCCACCTGGATTCTAGCTAATTCTTCAAATAAGTATTCTCCAATAAGCGCAGAATGCCATGAAGTCCCACAAGCAATAATTATTATTCTTCTAGCTCCGAGGAATTTTTGAACAAGATCGTTGACCCCTCCTACTTTTATCCAGCCTTCATCAGCGTTAATACGCCCCCGCATGCAATTGGCAACCGATTTGGGTTGCTCAAAAATTTCTTTCAGCATGAAGTGTTCGTAATTTCCTTTTTCTATAGATTCAAGCTCTATATCCAACTCTTGAATAAAGGCAGTAGAAATATCGTTATTGATCGTTCTAATTGACAATTCTCCTTTTCTATTGAGCAAAGCAATTTCTTCGTTTTTCAAGTAGACAACCTTCTTAGTATGTTCTACAATAGCTTTCCCATCAGATGCGACATAAAATTCTTCTTTTCCTATTCCGATCACTAATGGACTATCTTTTCTAGCAGCCACAAGGATATCAGGATTTTCGCGATCCATTACAACAATTGCATAAGCACCGTTCACTTTAGTCAACGCTTGTCTTACTGCCTCTTCAAGATCTAACTTATCTCTTTTTTGAATCTCTTCAATCAAATGAACAAGAACTTCAGTGTCCGTATCACTTTGAAAAACGTGTCCCCTTTCAATCAAAGCTAATTTGAATGATTCATAATTTTCAATAACACCGTTGTGGATCAAGGATAATCTTCCGCTTCCGGAAGTATGAGGATGAGCATTGATATCGTTTGGCTCTCCGTGGGTTGCCCATCTTGTATGGCCGATGCCAATGGTGCCGGCTGTAGACTTCTTGCCTATTGAATCTACAAGATTCTTGACCTTGCCTTTCTTTTTATAAACATTTAGATCACCGTTGAGTATGGCTATACCTGCTGAGTCATAGCCTCTATATTCCAATCTTTTTAATCCATCTATTAAGATCGGGTAAGCTTGTTTGTTGCCTAAATAACCTACAATTCCACACATAAATATTAGAGTTGAGTGTATGTAATTTTTAACTTCATTGGATACGTACTGTGTCCAGGACCAAATATCGTCATCCTTCTAACATTAGAAGGCTTAGGAAATAAACGTAAAAATAACTCATTGCTTGCCTCGCCGTCAACAATTTCTTGAAAATGGGTTGAAAGATTAAGTTTATATTTAAAGACATTGTCCTCAAAGTCTTCAATTTCTCCACCAGACAAACTTACATTTCCTATACTAGTTGAAAAAGAAAAATCTCTAATTAAGGAAAGTTCATCATCTACAATTTCGGCTGCAATGACCTGATTAGGTAGGGGATAAAAACCTTTGTCTTCATCCAAGATGGTTCCAAAAATTTCTAACTCTGCCCTATTTATAATAACATTTTGAAGCGCAGACAGATCATTTAAAATCACCTTGGTATTTACTCCAGAAAATCCTTGAAGAAAAATAAGGCTATCTCCCAAAGCTGGATCATCTATAAAATCTTCAATTTCTGATCCTGAATAGTCGTGTACATAACTGATGACTTTAGTACTGTTGGTTGGATCCACGTTCCAATTTTGTTCTCTACCAGCACCATCTTTAGTATAATAGAGCGTCAGTCTTCCCGAGCTATAATTAACTCTTTCTGGTGAAGTTAGGTTGGCAAACAAGAAACTAGCAATATTATTGGTAGGCCCTGTTGCTCTAATATTGAAGCCATTTAAGATTGATAAAAATTCAGTATTAGAAGTATAGGAGATACTATCTAAGCCAAATAGTTCCATGCCCAATGCATCATCTAATTTTACTCTAACTGATGGGACAATGGTATCTACAAGCGTCGAATCGGTAAAATAAAATTGAACTGGAATATCATCAACATGAAAATCTGGTTTCAATGTAAAATTACCAACGGGATTAGTTTCTGTTGCAAACGACTTATTTGAATAATAAGATTCTGCATTACTCATGTCTTCCGTAACTCTATATACTTCAAAATTCATTGTTTCTGTGCTATCCCCATATACTGGATCAACTGAATCGTAAGCCATTGTGAGTACCAGTGAATCATATACAGCGTCTTCAAAATCAACGATACTTATGGTAAGAGGAAATCTGGCTTGAAAATAAAGTTGGGCATCAGTTTTTCCAAAAATTGGATCTTCAAACTGACCACAAGGATACCTGGCTTGGAGTCCTCCTGGTGTATAAGTAATTACAGAATCTTCCTTACTGGTAATAGCTGTTAAATCGGTAATATCTAAATTTAGGATTTCCAATCTATCTTGGTCTACTAAACCAGTATCAATACTAGCAGGATCATTACAATTGAGTAACAATAGGCTTAAGCCAAAAGCAATTACAATTAACAATTTTTTAATCACTGTAATCAAATTAGGTGAGCCTGACCAAATTGGTCAGGAATATTTATCAACCAAAGGTTATATTAGTAGAACGAATGGTTGTATGTGAATATTAGCTACTACTTACTTCACTTTCTAATAAATCATGATAAAACTCCATATAGGCGCTCAAATACTCTTCTTCATTTTTGTACTCAAGAACTGACTTATCTGTTGCTGCTAGCTTTGCTTCTACAACGTCATCAAGTTTTTCGGAACCTTTGATTATGGCATCAGAAAAATTGATAGCACCTTCATGTAAGGTGATTTTGCCATCATTTTGATAATCAGCAAGGTCTGTTGCTTCAAGATTATTGATTGTAGCTTTTTCTAAAAAGTTTTTGCCAAAGCTTCCGCCTAAAGATTCTTCGTAAACGGAGTATATCACCTTTGAGTTTTGAAACAAAGGTTCGTTCTTGTAAGCAGTTTTTAGATAAAACGGAATTAGAGAAGTCATCCAGCCGTGGCAATGAATTATATCCGGTGGCCAGCCAAATTTCTTTACCGTTTCAATGACACCTTTGCAGAAAAACACCATTCTATCGGGATTGTCTTTAAAAGGCTTTCCTTTAGCATCTGCAAATACAGACTTTCTCTTAAAAAAGTCTTCGTTATCCAAAAAGTAAACTTGCATTCTTGCACCAGGCAATGAAGCAACTTTTATTATTAATGGAAAGTCATCATCATCTACGATGATATTCATACCTGAAAGCCTGACAACTTCGTGTAATCGATGTCTTCTTTCGTTAATGGTACCAAATCTAGGCATCAAAACCCTGATCTCCATCCCTTTTTCTTGCACGTATTGTGGTAATTTGCGTGCTATTGAAGCTATCTCAGAAAGAGCCGTATACGGATTCATTTCTTGAGTTACTATTAGTGCTTTCTTCTTCGACATAATCTATTTATACAATTTGACCAAAAATTTGGATCAACTGGTAAGTATCACAAATTTAATAAAATATATCCACATCTCTCATTCTTAAGCCTTGAAACAGAAGTTTAAGGCCATATAAAAGCTTATTTCTTTAATTACCTTTGCAATCTTAAATTTTTATCTAATATGTTGGTTTTTAAGCAAGTCGCTCAATTAAAGAAATACCTATCTTCTCGACAACAAAGAGGATCAACAATAGGTTTTGTTCCAACAATGGGAGCTTTGCATAGTGGCCATATTTCATTGATAAAAAGATCTAAAATAGAGGCTAATATCACTGTTTGCAGCATTTTTGTAAACCCAACACAATTTAACGACACCTCTGATCTTGAAAAATACCCAAGAACGCTTGAAAATGACTTAGAATTGCTTTTAAATGCACAAACTGACATCGTTTTTGCTCCATCTGTACTGGAAATCTATCCAAAAGGATTAAAAACTGCTGTTGAGATAGAACTTGGCCAACTAGCCACTGTCATGGAAGGGGCCTTTAGACCTGGTCATTTTGAAGGGATGATGGAGGTAGTCAATAGACTCTTGGACATAGTTGAACCGAATAAGCTATTCATGGGTCAAAAGGATTTTCAGCAAGCTGCTATCGTACAGGAAATGCTAAATCAAACGAATAGGCCAACAGAGCTGGTGGTTTGTCCGATTATAAGAGAAAATAATGGGCTGGCTATGAGTTCCAGAAACCAAAGGCTGAGTGCTGAAGAAAAAGAACAAGCGAAGATCTTATATGAAAGTTTGAAATTTGCCAAAGCTCAAATGTTGACAAAAAGTATAGAACAAGTGAAAAAAGAGGCCGTATTAATGATCGAAGCAGAAGGTTTAAATTCTATCTACTTCGAAATTTCTGACGCTATTTCCCTAAAACCACTTGACAATTGGGAAGAAAGTAAGAATATAGTTGCTTGTCTTGCTGCCTTTATGGGAAATATCAGATTGATCGATAATGCTGTAATTAAATCATCGAAAGTTTGATTTGCTTGTCAACCTTTTCCAAATATCATTAACTTTGCAGCACTATGTGGATACAAAGATTTAAATCAAAAATTCATCGCGCGAGGGTGACTCAAGCGGATCTCAATTATGTAGGTAGCATCACGATCGACGAGAATCTTATGGATGCAGCTAATTTGATTGAAGGAGAACGAGTTCAAATTGTCAATAACAACAATGGCGAAAGGTTAGAAACTTATGTCATTAAAGGTAAAAGAGGATCAGGTACTATATGTCTAAATGGAGCGGCTGCTAGAAAAGTTGCTGTAGGCGATATCGTGATCATTATTTCTTACGCCTGGATGGACGTTGAAGAGGCAAAGCAATTCAAACCGGTCTCTATCTTTCCAGACGAACACAATAAACTAAACTAGTCTTTTGAATAGCACCTTAAAAAACCTCCTCAAGTTTATTTTGTTTTTAGGAATTGGTGTTACCATCCTTTACATTGTCTATCAAAAAAACTCCGCTACTTATCTTGCGGATTGTCTGTCAAAAGGTGGTACTGCTGATGCATGTATCTTTTGGAAAAAATTGCTTTCTGATTTTAAGACAGCCAAATTTCAATGGCTGGTTTTGGCGATAGCTCTTTTCACAATAAGCAACGTCAGTAGAGCAATTCGATGGAAGATGCTCATCAGTCCACTGGGTAAAAGACCCCGTTTGATCAATTCATTTTTGTGCATTATCCTAGGCTACTTTGCAAACTTAGGGCTGCCTAGGTCTGGAGAGTTTGTAAGAGCAGGTACCTTTGCAAAGTATGAGAACATTTCTTTTGAAAAAGTTATGGGTACTGTAGTTGTGGATCGAATTTTTGATGTGATCAGCATCCTTATCGTCACAGGGATTGCATTGATCGTTGAGTTTGATAAAATCTGGAATTTCTTTAGCCCCTATCTATCATTTAATACTAACCTGATCTTTATTTTGTTGGCTCTTGTTGGGATGTGTGTTTTGTTGTTTGTCTTTCGACGAAAGATATCGCAGATCTCTCTGTTTAAAAAGGTTGAAAATTTAATAAAAGGCTTTGGTGAAGGTTTAAGTTCTATTTCTAAGATTGATAAACCTTGGTGGTTTTTATTTCACTCTATCAATATCTGGGTGATGTACTTTCTCATGACCTATGTGATCTTCTTTTCTTTTAAACCGACGGAGTTATTGTCTCCAGTTGTCGGACTTGTATCATTTGTATTTGGAGCTTGGGGAATAGTGATACCATCACCAGGTGGTATGGGAACTTACCACTTTCTAACACAAACTGTTCTAGGTTTTTATGGGGTTAGCGAGGTCGATGCTTTTTCTTTTGCAAACATTTCCTTTGTAACCATACAGTTGTTTACCAACATACTAACAGGTATCTTAGCTTTGATACTATTGCCAATTGTCAATAGAAAATACCAACCCGAAGCTAAATTATCCAATGATTGATTATATAGATCAAAAAATTCTAACTCAAGATAGCCTACAAAAGGCCCTCAATATTTGGAGATTTTTCAATAAGAAAATTGTTTTTACAAATGGTTGTTTTGATCTTCTACATTATGGGCATATTCATTATTTGGCTGAGGCGAAAAGCTTAGGAGATATCTTATTGATTGGCTTAAATTCAGACGCATCTATAAGTCGAATCAAGGGTCCAGATCGCCCTATAAAAGAGGAAGCTTCAAGAAGTTTGTTACTCGCTTCCCTAGAGTTTGTTGATGGCGTCATTGTCTTTGAAGAAGATGACCCGTTAAATTTGATCAGTCAAATCTTGCCAGATATTTTGGTAAAAGGTGCAGATTATGAAGTGAATCAAATCATCGGAGCAGACGTAGTAATAAAGAATGGAGGCCAAATTAAAACCTTGGAATTTAAAGAAGGATACTCCACAAGCAAATTGGTAGAAAAGATCAAAAGAAAGGTAAATTAAATGAAACTCAAAAATCTCACAGGTTATTTAGAACAGATCGCACCTCCATCTTTTCAGGAGAGTTATGACAACTCAGGTTTAATAGTTGGTGATTTAGACATACAAATAAGAGGAGTGTTGATATGCCTGGATTCAACAGAGGCAATTGTTGACGAGGCAATTGCTTTGGGTTGCAACGTTATTGTAGCCCATCATCCAATCGTATTCAGAGGGATCAAAAAGTTTAATGGGAAAAGCTATGTCGAGCGTGTTGTTATGAAAGCGATAAAAAATGATATTGCGATTTATGCCATACACACCAATCTTGACAATGTCCTCGAAGATGGCGTAAATAAAATGTTAGGACGGAAATTAGACTTAAAAAACGTCCAGATCCTTTCGCCAAAGAAAAACCTAAAAAAGATCCAACTACATCTGAATGAAGATGATTCAAAGAGATTAACCAGATCTACGTTGACAAATGGAATGAAAATCCACAAATCCCTAACAGTTGGCAATGATGGGATGCAAGAAATGCCTGTCGTATTATTTGAAATCTTAATAAGTGAGGGATTGGAACATGCATTTATCCAAAAAACAAGAAAATTGTTAGGAGAAGACTTAGAATTCGAACTTTCAGAGGTAAGCAATCAAAATTCAAAGGTAGGTTCAGGTTTAATAGGATATCTTAAAAATCCAATCTTAGAAGTAAGCTTTTTAAAAAGATTAAAATCGAATTTAAACTTAAAAGTGATCAGACATACGGAATTATTGGGCAAAAGAGTCCGAAAAATAGCCATTTGTGGGGGTGCAGGAGGGTTTTTGTTGCCTCAAGCCAAAAGGGCAGGTGCAGATTTCTTTGTGACATCAGACTACAAATACCATGAGTTCTTTGATGCCGAACAAAGCCTTGTTATTGCTGATATCGGACATTATGAAAGCGAACAATATACTATTGAATTATTATACGGCCTCATAACGAAAAAATTTAGTAATTTTGCGTCCCATTGTACGAAACTTGATACCAATCCAGTTAATTACTTTTAGAAACAATTAAATCCTAATTCTTATGGCTAAGGGCACAGAATTAACAATAGCAGAAAAACTAAAAAACCTATACGATCTACAGGTGATTGATTCAGAGGTGGATCAGATCCAGATACTGAAAGGTGAGCTTCCTATGGAAGTGAAAGATCTTGAGGACGAAATCGTCGGTCTACAGACCAGGTTAAACAAACTTGATAAGCAGTTAGAAGAGCTGAATGATGATTTAAGCAGACACAGCAAGAACATCAATGAAGCAGAAACTTTGGTTGAAAGATATCAGAAGCAGATGGATGAGGTTAAAAATAACCGAGAATATGACGCTTTGACCAAAGAGATCGAACTTCAAAAATTAGAAGTTCAGCTTTCAAATAAGAGAATTAAAGAAGTTGAATCTCAGGTCGCTATGAAGAAAGAGACCAGAGTAGTCGCTGAAGAAAAGTTCAATGCGAAGAAAGCTGATCTAGATATAAAGAAAGTGGAGCTAGAGAAGATCATTGAAAAGACAGAAAAAAACGAAGAGAAGTTAAGAAAGAAGTCAGAAAGACAGAAAAAAGTAATTCCAGAAAGATTGCTTAAAGCATACATGAAAATAAGAACCACCTATAGAAATGGTTTAGGTGTTGTTTTCGTGGAAAGAAATTCATGTGGCGGATGTTTTAATAAAATACCACCTCAGATACAATTAGAAATAGGCATGTTGAAAAAAATCATTGCTTGTGAACATTGTGGTAGAGTATTGGTAGACAAAGCGATCATGACAGGCGAAAAAGTGGAAGCTTAAGCCTATTCGTCTTTTAAAAGAAATATAATGAAATGAGAATGCGTTTTTGATTAGTCAAAGGCGCATTCTTTTTTTTGATCATATTCTCCAATCAATGATTAATTTAGTAAAGCATTATTTCTTCTTTTTCATCTTGATGGTTTGTCTTTTACCATCTGAGCAAGCTATTGGTCAAAGCAGTTATTTTGAATATTCAGAAACAGCAAAGCGCGCTTATGAAAAGATTCTCAGTTTAAGATTTCAGGAGGCAGAGATCGATCTGTCAGAGCTAAAAAGATCTGAGCCACAAAATCTTGTCATCCATCATCTTGAGAATTATGTAGATTTCTTAAAAGTTTTTATCAACGAAGAGGAAGCAGAATTTAAGCGTCTAGAAAAAAACAAACAAATACGATTAAATAAGATCAAGCAGGGTCCGGAAGATTCTCCATACTATCTTTTCATGCAAGCGGAAATTCAGCTTCAATGGGCTTTGGCTCGGCTCAAATTTGAAGAATATCTATTAGCCTTCACCGAAGTAAGTAAAGCTTACAAACAACTCAATAAAAATCTAGAGCGTTATCCAGATTTCATTGGCAACAAGAAAAGTCTTGGAATAATCCATGCTTTGATCGGGACCATTCCTGAAAATTATCGCTGGAGTATAAGACTACTCGGAGGAATGGACGGAAGCATCAGTCAAGGGAAAGCCGAGATAGAAGAAGTCCTTCAATATTCATCAGAACATGATTTTATTTTTGAGGAGGAGACACTTTTTATGTATACCTTTTTGCTACTACATTTAGAAAACGAGGAAGACGAAGCTTGGGACATCGTTAATACCGACAAGCTGAACACTTCTCAAAACCCGCTTGCCTGTTTTGCAAAAGCCAATGTAGCCATGAGAACCGGGCGATCAGAAATTGCCATCAACTTATTAGAAAATCGACCTCAAGGAGATCATTACCATACATTTCATTATTTGGATCTCGTCTTAGGCTTTGCCAAACTATACAGATTAGATGAAGACGCAGATGTGTACATCGAAAAATACATCAACCTATATCGAGGTAAGAATTATCTTAAAGAAGCCCATCAAAAATTAGCATGGCACTATTTAATTCTTGGAAACAAGCAAGCTTATACTAATAATATGAAACTTTGCTTGAACAGAGGAGACGATGTTTTGGATAGTGACAAAACCGCGGAGGCAGAAGCTAAATCTGGTCAAATTCCGAATACAACCTTATTAAAAGCAAGAATACTTTTTGATGGTGGCTACTACGAAAGAGCTTTCCAGACTTTGAATACAAATCCCCTAGAAGAAGGTGCCCCTTTTAAATTTAAACTTGAATATACTTATCGACTCGGAAGAATTCTTCATCGTCTAGATCACTTTGATGATGCTTTAGAAAATTATCAACAGACCATAGCAGAGGGGAAGACCTCAAGTTATTTCTACGCTTGCAATGCAGCGTTACAATGTGGCCTTATTTACGAGAAAGAAAAAGAGTACGATCTTGCAAAGAAATACTTTCTGATATGCACAGGTCTCAAGCCGGATAGTTATAAGACTTCCTTACATCAAAAAGCGGAGACTGGGTTGCAAAGGTTGGATAATGTTGGATTGTGAAAAACTAAAGTTAAAATTTAAAAGAGCAAATGAAACAGATAATCCAAGAAGGAAAATCATCGACATAAAATATTTCATAACCAACTTATTTATTGAATAAATATATGAGTTAATAAATAGGTGATCAAATAGTCATCTTAAGGCTTTAACTTTTCTTATGCCTTTACGAGAAAGGAAACAAATATCCGTACTACTTCAACTTTTCATTATTTGCATGCCGCTCTTTATCTCTTTTTGTTTTCTTCTCCAAAGATTTCAAAAGCGCCTCATTTAGATCCACCCCTGTTTGATTAGCTAGGCAGATCAGTACAAAAAGCACATCAGCCATTTCCCCTCCTAGATCATCTTTTGCAGAGGCCTCCCTCTCTTTTGTTTTGAAAGATTGCTCCCCATAAAGTCGAGCCATAAGTCTCGCTACTTCGCCAACCTCCTCCATCAGAATAGCTGTATTGGTTAACTCATCATAGTATCGGATCCCTACAGAATTGATCCATTTGTCTACGACACCTTGGGCGTCTTTTATGGTTAAATTTTGCATTTTAAAAAGTCTTTAGTCGGTAGTCTCCACTCGGTAGTATGTTCTTTTATTGCTACCACCGAAATATGACTTATGACTTTTATTAATAAAGCGGTTTTAATTCCATCTTTAGCCATTTATTCAACTTGGAGTAGACCTTATTTTGATCTTCTTTTGAGAACGAGGCGATCCTTGTAGTATGTGGTCCATCTTTGAGATCCATCCTCAATGCGTCGACTGATTCTGAAGGATGATAACCGGCAGCGGTCCAAGTATCTATAGCACCATAAATATAAATGATCTTATCTCCTTTATTATCCAACCAATTAATAACAGGCTGACAATATTTAGAAAAGCTAAGGTCTGTATTCTGTGGGGCAAAAAGCAAATTGGAAGGTTTCTTTTCATCCACCAATAGATTTTGTACATGGTCCGTGATGAATCCATAATAACCAAGCTCTGTAACAAACTGATAGAAAGAAGGTCTGAAATAATCGCAGGTAGCATCAGAATAAAAATCAAAACCTACGACTTTATTTAGATGATCGAAGTATTCTTTATTGGAAGCATCAAGGGCAGGCACAGTCGCGCAATCTGCACCCCATTGCCAAAAGGAGAACGTATACTCTAAGACAGCGTATTCAAAAGTTCTTCCATAACCCACAAAATCAAAAGCTTTTTTTTCGGCGACAGCCCAATCCTCTACCATCTTCACCATATCATCTCTCCTTTTTAGCGCCTCTATTTGAAAGGAACTTAACTTATCTCTACACTCCTTGGTACCTACAGTCAGGATGTGCTCATCCAACCTTTTATCATCTTGCGCCAAAGCCAATGGTGCAACATAAGCGACTGAAGCCTTTACATCTTTGGGGTACCTGTATTTGTAAGTCAAGGTTGTTGTGCCACCTTTTGAGATACCTGTAGCGACCCATTTCTTTTTGTAGATTTTTCCAAATAATTTTCTTAGCCTATGAAGATCATCCATGGCGTGATCGTTTTTTAGATACTTCCAATCGTGATCTACTGGTTTTGATTTGCCATAATACCTGTACTCCACTGTGAGCTGATTTGCGTTCATGGCAGTAGCCAATTCGTAGGTGGAAGATCCGGCGCCATAACCTTCGGTGACCATAAGCATTGGGCGTTTTCTGTCTGCATGATGCAAAAATACTCTTTGCTCAAAGTAACCTGCTGCGGGATTTTTATGATCTAGTGGTTGCTTGATCATGATCTCATAAGATTCTTTAAAGTGGTCTTTGGCCTTCAATTTTTTGACTGTTGCAGAAGGGACTTTTTTCTGAATCAATTTTTGCAACACCGTTTGTGCCTGCATACCGATGGTCAGCGTCAACACACAACAGAACAGGTATATTTTTTTTACAATTATCGACATCTTCCTTGTTTTTAATGGAAAGCTAAGTTACTAGAATTTGAATTCAAGTATAACTTTTTCTTACGTTAACAATAGATGTCATTATTTTTTGAACAGAGAATTCTTATTTCTCAGGAATTCTTTGTTCAGCGCTGACAAAACAATAAGGCTCGATCTAATTACAACTATCAATTTTTGCTTCAAAATCTGCATTAGATGGAACAAAAAAACCATTTTTTAAATAGATCTCAGTGCCGGCCTTAAACATCACATCGGTTGAAACGTCTACATCTACGGCACATTTAACTGTATCTGTTGCTTGATAAGTACCAGAAGGTACCGGGTTTGTCACCACGTCCAATACGGCCACGCAACTTGACTCTGCGATCAGAATTTCTACACATGCCTGATTTGTAAAACATAAATTCGGATTTATAGCTGTAGTCGTTGGATCAAATGTGACCGTGATCACTCCATCTGTAGCCCAAGTGTAATAATCTGAAAGCACGGGAGAAAAGCAAATTTGCGTCGTTGGACCCGAACAATCCCCTCCAGAATTAGTTGTTCCTACAGACGAACCAAATTCGTCTGTAACATCAAATGTTTCTTGATTTGAGCTTACATCACCAGTTGTTGTTACACATATTTCGACATCAATTACGTTGGAGGTCGGAAATGTACCACTTACATCTACGACAGTTGTATTGCCTGGCCCCGATGCTGTATTGGCAGCAAAATCTGAACAAGCATTAATAAAACTACAAGGATCACCACCAAAGAATTCAAGGTTTATTGATTTTTGATCATTAGAAGTATCTGTATCGTTAACTCCGTTAGGATTGCTTGTGGAAATGTCGATCGTATTGACTCCACTGGTTAAAACCACGACATTACTGATGTTGTAAACCATGCTAGATCCACTATTCAAAGAACCACTCCAAGATTCTGTTGTTGCTGTTCCGTTAAGTGTTAGATCAATATTTACAGATGTTAAGGTATTAGTACCATAATTTACAATTGTCACCGCTGCATCTAACGAATCATCACAAAGTGTTTCGTAATCTGAGTATATATGAAATACTCCAACGTCATCAGCATTAGTTGCCGTATAACTACATAAGTCATTTGTTGAAACTAGGTCAGTTCGACTTGTACTAATATTATTTTTCATTCTTGTTTTTTGACCTTCGGTAAAAGAATCCCAACAAGACCCGGTATAATCCATGTAATTATCCAACATATCATCTTGATCGCCCATGCCACCTTGTGAAATTGGACGATATGGATTGATAATCCTTGTATCAACCGTATCCGTATCGCAGGTGTTTGGCTGATTGGTACAACTTCCACCTTTAAAACCTGAATTATCTATGGGAGGGGTATCACAAATCTCATCTCCTCTGATGTCACAAGAATCATTCACACAACTTAAGTTATAAAAAGTATGCCTTAGTGTGAAATAATGTCCAATTTCATGTGCAATAAGCCCCGACCAAAAAGAGGGTGAATTATAAACTGTAAAGTCATATCCTCCAAGGTACACACCAGAAGCATTGGTTAAATTTGTCATGATATACAAGTTGCAATAATTGTCTCGATCCCATGCAAGATCTAACAGATCTAGAGCTGTTTCATTATAAGTACCCACAGCATTAGCAGGATCATAATATCTCATAATACCACTCGTGAAATTTCCATTGGGATCTTTGCTTGCAAGGCAGAATTCTATTTCTGTATCTATGCCATAATTAGGATTACTATAGTTAGGAGCACTCGGTTGCATATGACGAAAGCGTTCAGAACTAGCTCCAATAATAGTATTTATGTCACTATCAGAGGGATTTGCTGTAGTTCCTAAAGATTCTCCAGAATGAATGATGTGCACAACAACCGGTACAGTATCTACATTTGAAGCTCTCGCCCTCTGACCTTGACGCTGCTGTCTTAATTTTTCTCTATAAGTTTTTCGATTAAATTTATAGTAAGCTGCATAGTCTGGATCTTCTTCTATGAGTCTATCATGAACATCATCTGATGCGCAGTGATCAATATTTTGTGAGTGAAGGCTGAAATGAACTGAGCAGAATATAGCGATTAACCAAAAGGAATTTGGTTTGAAATTTGTTTTCATTGGTTGCTAGTTTAATGTTATAATCTAAGTAAATATAAAAATATTGAATCATATATAATAAAGGAAATCCAAAAAAAAAGGAACTAAAATTTAAACGGTATATTTATACCTTAAAATAATTGCTCGCTATTTAAAATAATAACGTGGTTGTTAAATTCAGTTTATTTGTAGTATCTATCTTAGGTGGTCTATTTATTTTTGGAGTAAATAAGATGCATATTATCAATCCAAAACCGTCAAAAAGTCAAGTAAGGCAGATGAAAAAAAATAGCACAACCATAATAGAATCAAAAAACGTACTAGGCACAGAACTCCAATCTTGCTGCACAGAACCGTTGACCGGTTTTTATAGAGATGGATTTTGTTCAACGGGGGATAATGATTATGGCGTTCATGTGGTGTGTGCGGTTGTCACCGAAGATTTTTTATCTTATTCCAAATCAATGGGCAATGATCTAACTCAGGCGTTGCCTCCGCCTTCTAGTTTTAGTGGCTTAAAACCTGGTGACAAGTGGTGCCTTTGTGCTTCAAGGTGGGTCGAGGCAATGAGAGAAGGTCATGCTCCGAAAATTTTGCTGGAAAGTACACATGAGAAAACGCTTGAATTTGTTGATATGGAAACGTTGAAGCGTTTTGCACACTAGATCACGATTCCAAAACAATCTCTTTTTTGCGGTCTTCAATTTTTATAATAGTTTTCTCCAACTTCTTCACTTCTAGTTCTAGAGAATCCATGGTGCGTTTGATGTAGTCGGCGACAGAATTCACATTAGCCATTGCGTTATTGATTTTCTTTTGGACGATCCAATCGGAGATCAAGTTATTGAAAAATACATTGGTAAAACTTGAAAGGTCATCCATATTGAGATTTACATCATAGTCTTGTCGACCATAAACATCTGTGAGTTCTTTTTTAAAAGTATTGAGTAGGTGCTGCGTTTGCGGCAAGAGTCGTCTTGCAGAATCAATGGCAGAGTGTTTCATTATTTTTGTTACCCCACCTTTGCTACTAGCCATGTCCCATCTGCCCCAGTTTTTAGCTTTTTTGAGATGATTGCTTAATTCAACAAGATGCTGCATGGTAGAACGGCCCATTTCAAAAGCTTCTAAAGTTTCTTTTCGGTAGTGAAATTTTGTTGTTAACTCTTTGTCTAGATCTAGTATAACTTTTCCTTCTGGAGTTTTATTTGCAATTAATTCTGCTTTGCGCTTTTCCATCAATTGTTCCAATTCTGCTTTGACCAGATCTAAAGATTCTACCTTCCCAACAAGTACGTCTTTTTCAAAATAGAGGATGTCCAAAGTTTTTTTGTATTGTTCAAACTTCATGAAGGCAGCAAGGTATTCTTGTCTCTCTAGCTCCAATTGCGCTTCTTTATCCCCAAGTATTTTTGTAAATACAGATTTCAAACTGAGTTTCTCCAATGCTTCAACATCAGCATATTCTTTGCGCCAAGTTTTGTTTAGTGCTTCAAGTTTGGCTTCTTTATCAGCCAATTCTGAATTTACAAAGTCCAATCTCTTTTTTGCAAGCTGGATGCTTTGGAATTTTTCTATGGTTTCTTTTAAATTAGACATGTTTGAAATTTTAAGCTAAGCTAAAGATAAGGGAAATTGAGAATAGAATGAGGTGCAAAAGAGAAAAATTGGAGCATTGAAAAGTGAGGTAAATGGGGTGTTCATTGTAATATTGCAATATTACTTAAGCCCTATTTTGCAGGTGTTCCAGCCGTTTTTCAATATCTTCATCGTAATATTGCAATATTACATTTAAACCCCAAAATCCAGAAATATTTTACCATTCCTATCTGTTTCTCAATCAAACTCACGATAATCCCCCCTAAATTTCACTCTTTGATCTTTTAACTTTATTTTGAGCATCTTTAAAGATCATGATAAAAAGTTCAAACCTTACATATTCATACGATGGGCAGAAGACAATATCGTTTCCGGATATTGATATCGCGCAAGGTGCTCATTTTCTAATATTAGGAAATTCTGGCTGTGGCAAGACAACACTACTTCACCTCTTATCTGGTTTATTGACTGCTAAGAAAGGAGATTTAACCATTGCTGATACTGCTCTTAATAATCTTGCATCCGCAAAAAAAGATAATTTTAGAGGACGGAATATTGGAATAGTTTTTCAGACACCACATTTTATTGATGCTATCACTGTAGAAGACAACCTACTGTTGGCACAGAAGATGGCTGGTCTTAAGACGGATAGAACAAAGGTTAACGACATTTTGAAAAGTCTTAATCTAGCGCACAAAGCTGATTCAAAACCTTCTAAGCTTAGTCAAGGGGAAAGGCAAAGAGTATCCATAGCAAGAGCAGTCGTCAATGAGCCTAAAATCATCTTCGCAGATGAACCAACTTCTGCGCTAGATGACCATAACTGTCAAGAAGTTTTAAAGCTTTTGAAAAAGCAAGCAAAGACTACCAACGCAACGCTTGTGATCGTCACGCATGATGGTCGACTAAAAGAGCAGTTTACAAATAAAATAATTTTAGAAAGCCTATGAATATATTCAAACTAGCATGGAAAAACTTGATAAGCAAGCCATTGGCCATGTTGTTGAGTTTGATGTTGTTTGGGCTTGGTGTAGGCCTTGTTGTTTTTTTATTGTTGTTAAACAAACAAGTAGAAAATAATTTTGAAAACAACCTAGCAAAGATCGATTGCGTCATTGGTGCCAAAGGTAGTCCAATGCAAATGATCCTTTGCAATATGTATCACATTGATTCCCCTACAGGAAATATTCCTGTCAAATCAATCAAACCATTTTTAAATCCTAAGCACCCAGTAGTTAAAAAAGCTATTCCACTCTCACTTGGTGACAATTACAAATCATTTAGAATTGTAGGTACAGTTGCTGAGTTTGTAAATCTATACAAAGGCAAAATACGCACAGGCAAAATATTTAGTGCCGATTACGAGGTTACAATTGGAAGCTTTGTTGCAAAAAAAGAAAACCTAAAGATCGGGGACAAATTTTTTAGTTCTCATGGATTGGTGGATGATGGCATGAATCTGCACGATCACGGTCAAAAATTTAAAGTTGTTGGAATATTAGAATCTTCAGCAACCGTTTTAGATCAATTGATCCTTTGCAATACTCCTACCATATGGGCAGTGCATGATCATGATCATGACCACGACGATCATAAAGGACATGACCACGACGATCACGAAGGACATGATCATGACAATCACAAAGGACATGATCATGACAATCACAAAGGACATGACCACGATCATGGAATAAAAACAGTCCCTAACGATATAGAAGCGCTACCTCCTGGTAGTGTCCCTCAACCTGCAACACCGCAAAAAGCAACCTTTAATTTAGCAGATGCCGGAGACAAAGAAATCACTTCTCTTTTATTACAATTCAAGAGCAAAGGAGTGATGGCATTGAACTTTCCAAGAAGTATAAATGAAAATACAGATCTGATGGCTGCTCAACCAGCTTGGCAGATCAATAGAGTTAGAGCTATGATGGGCACTGGGTCTGATGTTCTAAAATTACTTGCAGCTGCTATCATACTTGTTTCAGCCATAAGTTTATTTATCTCTTTGTTCTCTTCTTTGAGAGGACGGAAGTATGAACTGGCATTGATAAGAGTTATGGGAGGTTCACGCAACACCTTATTTTCTTTGATTATTATCGAAGGATTGTTTCTTGCACTTTTAGGGTATCTAATTGGTGTTTTCTTTGGGCATTTTGCTATGTATATGTTGGGTGAAAAATTAGAAGCTTCTTATCGTTATAGCTTTACTCCTTGGATGTGGCTGAAAGAAGAATATTATGTTTTAGGAGTGGTTTTGCTGATTGGTTTAGTTGCTTCGATTTTGCCTGCGTTTAGAGCTTCCAATACGGATATTTCGGAGACGTTGTCTAATTAGATGATACTCTTTTTGAGTGGAGAAATCTGTTTCATCTAGCTTTCATCCTGATTGCCTTGCAAAGAATACGTGTACAGATTTCTCCATTCCGCTGCTCTCCAGTCGAAATTACTCCAAGACATAATTCTCGCGGACAGTGCAAAGACGCAAAATATTGTGCCCAGATTGAAGACGCAATTTTTTTGCGTCTCTAGTTCATCCCAATTTGTTCTTCACCAAATTGCCACAACGCTTGTCTTACTGCATCTAAATCTTTTGATTGACATTCTGAAGCGATGACATGGGCATCAACATTTTTAAATTCCCGAATTATATTACTGCTTCCTGGGAGTAGTTTGAAGTATTCTCTAATGGCATCGGTGGAAATCACATGATCAGATTCATTCTCATTTTTGTAATAAAAACCCATAAAGATAGGGTGGGTCAACTTTTCAAAATACATCTCTTTAATACCTTGGTCGATCATGCCTTGAACGGCGAATACTCCATTAATTCTATAGCGCATGGTCCAGTACTGGTGACAAGCTTTGGGCAAACCTAAATTCCTATAATCCGAGCCTTGAACTTTTCGAGCAATTTGTTTCCCCCAAGGTCCAGTTAGTAATTTAGCTTTTGGGTCATCGATTCCTAAATTTGGAGACAACATAATTTGCGCTTCAACAAGATCAGGATTTTCCGCTGCCAATGGTACCGCCAAAGTAGAACCGGAAGAGCAAGACATTAAAATGATTTTATTGCCAATAATATTACCAATTGCTATTGCTTCCTTGGCTGAGTTGATCCAGTCAGCTGGTTGAATATCAACAAAGCTTTCTACATTATCCAAGCCATGACCTGCCAATCTAGGCAAGTACATATTACAATTGAATCGCTTAGCAAATTCGAGGTGGATGGGTTTGCTTTCCATGGGAGAAGCAGAAAAACCATGAAGATAAACTACGGCATACTCGGTGACTTGGTTTTGCTCGCCCACCCAGATAATTCTAGACTCATTATCTTTTTTTAGGTTCTTTACTTTTGACTCTTTTTCTGCAATGTAGCTATCGAGTTCTTCTATATTTTTATTTAGTGGTGTTATCCTAAGATCTATTTTATCATAGTGAACTCGAGGGCCCAAAAGATAAATTAAGAGCAAAACGCAAACTATTGCAACTAAAAACAGCAGAAATTTTTTCAACGAATATCTTTTTTCAAAGCTAAAGCCTATTTTAATTAAAAATAAACTTTGTGCTTTAAAACTTGTATAAAAATGCTTATTATGTTGGAGTTAAAGCAATTTATTTGTGTCTGTAGTTATCTATGCCATACCAATCTTCTTCACCCTAATGGGTATAGAATTACTATATGAATCTATAAGTAAGCGCAAGACCTATAGGCTTAATGATGCCATAACCAATATAAGTACAGGAACTTTACAGCAAGTGTCTGGTGCTTTTTTTTCTATTATAAAAGTTGGCATTTATGTTTTCATTTACAATCATTTTGCTCTTTTTTCTTTATCAAATAATTGGATCACATTTTCCATCTTGTTCATGCTGTATGATCTAGCTTATTATTGGGAACATCGAATGGCACATACCATCAGTTTATTTTGGGGTGGTCATGTGGTCCATCACCAGTCTGAAGATTTTAATCTTTCTGTAGCCTTGCGGCAAACGTCTACGGGATTCATTTGGGGGTTTCCGTTTTATTTGCCATTAGCGTTGATGGGCTTCGACCCGAAAGTTTTTGTCCTAGTAGCTGGACTGAATTTACTTTACCAGTTTTGGATTCATACAGAACATATCAATAAAATGTTTGATTGGTTTGAAGCCATATTTAACACACCATCGCATCATCGGGTACATCATGGAAGAGACCCCAAATACATTGACAAGAATTTTGCTGGAGTTTTCATTATTTGGGATAAGTTATTTGGAACCTTTGTTGAAGAAAAAGAAAGGCCAACTTATGGCATAACGACACCTTTGCAAAGTTGGAACCCGGTGTATGCAAATTTTGCACATTACCACGACATAGGAAAACTATTGCGGAAGAGTCGATCTCTTTCGGATAGTATGAAGATTCTTTTTAAGCCCCCCGGCTGGCGACCAGAATATTTAGGAGGCTATGAAGCGCCAACAGCTCCAGAACCGGATTACAAAAAATATGATCGTCAGATTGCGCTTAAAATGAACGGCTATGTAATTTTTCAATTTTTAATTCTATTGGCCATAGTGCCTCCATTTTTTTTCATAGAAAAAGACCTGAGTTTAAATCTAAAGATCTTCTATGCCTTTTGGATCATGTGGACTACGATATCCTTTGGATTGATCTTCGAAACACCCACAAAATATTTTAAATTTTTTGAGGTATTGAGATTGTTTGTTTTACCTCTGTATGCCTGGTATTTAGCTATATGGGATTTGATTCCAATGGAGGTTTTTTATGTTTTGTCAGTTTTCGCAGGACTTAGCGTTATCACTTTTATAAATTTAGAAAAACGTAATAATCAAGCAATTAGAAACATTTCAATTTAGCGAGCTTTGATAGAATCTTCAAGCTTGACCGTTCCCCCTTTGATAACTTTTGCAGAAATACCACGATGTCCTCGCATGGCATTCATTCCGGCGCGTCAAAAATGAAATTTCGTCCCTACTTTTATTCATTGTAGCCGATACAAAATCGAGATGTTCTTTTTGTATTAAAATAATCTGTCTTTTCTTTCTGATAGATTTAAAATGATCTCCTACCAGACCAACCTTGGTATCTATTTCAGCTTATTCTACAGATTGAAGTTCTTTTTTTTTGGCAGGCCTTAATCCAATCCATACGATTTTTCCGATTTCTGGTAAGGTGTATAATCTTTTCTTTAAATCAGACAATGGATCATTGCGGTTTAAAAATTAAAGAAATGGAATTCACGCAATGTCTTACGTTTTTAGCAGTCAATCGCTCCCCTTCAAAAACATGGCCCAAGTGGCCTTTGCACGCATTGCAAACTATTTCAACCCGCCTACCATCTGCATCGGGTACTCTTTCGACTGCGCCTTCTATTTCATCATCAAAGGAAGGCCAACCGCAATGAGCGTTGAATTTAGTTTCTGAGGTATAAAGTGGCGTTTCACATTGTTTGCACAAGTAGAGACCTGGTGCATCATGTTTATCGTATTCTCCCGTGAAAGCTCTTTCAGTCCCCTTCTCGAGAATAACATAGGCTTCTTCTGGACTAAGTGGATTTTTTTTCATTCTATTAAACTTTCATTATGTCATCTTCCTTAGATTTGATGATCTTATCTACATTCTCACCAAAACCATTTACCATACCTTGCACTGAATCTTCCATTTTTTTGCCAATATCTTCAGGGTATCCATCTTTGACAGCTTTCTTTATGAAATCCATGATCTTTTGTCTTGTTTGACGAAGACTGACTTTGGCATCTTCTCCTGCTGCTTTAGCTTGCTTAACTAGCTGAATTCTTCTTTCCTCTGTCATTGGAGGCATTGTTATTCTAACAAATTCACCATCATTCATTGGCGTCAAGCCTAAATTAGCTTTAAATATGGATTGCTCTATTTCACCTAGGAGTTTTTTCTCCCATGGTTGAATGGCTATGGTTTTAGAGTCTGGGGTACTGATATTTGCAACTTGAGCTATGGCAGTTGGTGTACCATAATAGTCTACCATTAAGCCATCTAATATAGTTGGCGAAGCTTTTCCTGCACGGATCTTACTTAATTCTTTTTGCAAGTGAGCAATGGTTGAGTTCATTGCTTCTTTCCCTTGATCGATAAAGTCATCTACTTCTTGAGACATGATTAATTATGTTTGATTTAAATTAAATTTAAGATAAATAATAAATCTTATTAATAAAACACAAATATCAGACTTTTGGTTGAAGAAACCGAAATTAGAAGTTATATATCACTTCATCTTTATTTATTTCTATTTCGTTTAATTCTTCTAGATAATCGATGATAAGCTCAATGTAATCTGCTACTCCTTTGCCGCTGTTGTTGGTAAGAATATAGTTTTTCAACAATGAAAGTTCAGAAGGTCTATTGCCTGAATCTATCAATCTTTTGATTGTATTTTTAGCAGTTTTTGATATCATTTTGTGGTCAACCTTGGAATTGCCATGCTCCATTTGCGGTTCAAAAATATCTTTCTTTTTGCCAACATCATTTTGAAAATGAGACATATTGATGCTGTCTTTTCCTTCTTTTTTCTTCTTGGTTTTTACTCTGATACAAGACCGTCCTTCATAGTTGATGAAGTCAACCAAGTTATCGTATTCTTCTTTGTTAGAAAGAATGGCAAATTCAATTTCCTTATCTTCTCTTTCATGAATTTGACCCATTAGAAAAGCCATGGAATGCCCAATAGCATAACTAGATTTATTACTTACTGCGATCCATCGAGCGTTTTTACCTAGATTTTGGATTTGTTTTACGAGTTTGAATGGAACACTTTCTATCTCGTCTTTTATAAGCACGAATATTTTGTCACAAACTTTTTCGAGTTTTCTAAATTTTATCTGCTGTAGATTGTCGTACTCTATAAAGAAGTACCTTTGAATATGGCTATTCATGCTGGTGTGGTCTTATTAAAAATGTAAGAATAATATAATACGGTTTGTGGGATGGGGTCCGATATGAGCGGGCTACAAAATTAAATTAATTTCTAATATATCATTGCTTATTTCGTAAAAAATAAAATTTTCTTTTTGTATCTGAATTTTATTTCCCGTAAGGAATAAAAAAAAGTCGCCGACAACTTGCCGGCGACTTCTTAATTTATGTTGATTTAATATTTACTTAGAAGCTGCAAAGCGCAGTAAGAAAAACAAGAAATAAACCAATGCACTCAAGGCTGCTGCTACATAAGTCATCGCTGCCCAATATAATGCATCCTTTGCTCCATCATATTCTACATCTTGTCCAGCTATTCCAGATTCATCCAAGTATACCAATGCTCTTTTACTTGCATCAAATTCAACTGGCAGAGTGATGAAACTAAACAAAGCAGTAATACCAAAAGCTACTACCACTGCAAATAATAACCAAGAACCTGCTGCCCCCATCATACCAACGGCACCCAATGCAAACATCATTAGATATTGCTGTGCCTTGGAAGCAATTTGGACAATAGGAACGATCGCTGATCTCATTTGCAACCAAGCATATTGTGTATCATGCTGTACGGCATGCCCACATTCATGTGCTGCAACTGCTGCTGCTGCAACCGTCTTTGCATTATATACGGGTTCACTCAATGCAATGGTTTTTGTTTTAGGATTATAATGATCTGTAAGAGAGCCACTATGAGGGACAACTTTTACATCATGAATGCCATAATGGGCCAACATATTTTCTGCAACCTCTTTTCCGGTCATGCCATTACTCAATGGAACACCAGAATAGTGCTGAAATTTTGATTGAAGCCTTTTACTAACGAAAGCCCCAACTAGAGACAAAGCGCCTCCCATTAGCATATAAATTAAATATCCACCACCCATTTTTAAAGATTTTTAGGTTTATAATTCAGTTTTTAGACTTTTAAGCCTATTTATTGTCACTTAAGATTTAGTTAATTATTTCAAATCTAGTATAAGGCTGTAAAGCTTTAGGTATAACAATCCCAACCTCTGTTTGGTTATTTTCTAATAACCCTGCTACTATTCTAGCTAATGCTAAAGCCGAGCCATTTAATGTATGAGCAAGTGTTTTGTTGTTATTCTCGTCTTTAAACCTTAGTTTCAATCTATTCGTCTGGTAAGTTTCAAAGTTAGAGACAGAACTTACTTCTAGCCATCTTTTTTGAGCAGCAGAGTAGATTTCAAAATCAAATGTCAATGCAGAAGTAAATCCTAGGTCACCGCCACACAGTCTTAAAATTCTATAAGGTAATTCTAGTTTGTCCAAAAGCATAGATACATGTGCGATCATTTCATCTAATGCAGCATAAGAGTTTTCTGGATTTTCTACTCTGACAATTTCTACTTTATCAAATTGATGCACTCGGTTTAATCCTCTCACATGTGCTCCATAAGAACCAGCTTCTCTTCTAAAACAAGGCGTAAAGCCAGTTACCTTTATAGGAAGTTGCGCTTCATCTAATATCACATCGCGATAAATATTTGTAATAGGTACTTCAGCAGTAGGTATGAGATATAGGTCATCATCAGTGACGTAATACATTTGTCCATCCTTGTCTGGTAATTGACCAGTACCTCTTGCAGAAGCTTCATTTACTAATAAAGGAGGAATGATCTCTTCATAGCCCGCCTCATGTGCTTCATCTAAGAAGAAATTAATTAGTGCGCGTTGCAGCTTTGCACCTTTACCTCTGTATAGAGGAAAACCTGCACCGGTAATTTTAGCTCCTAGTTTCAGATCAAATAGGTCATACTTAGTTGCCAATTCCCAATGTGGCATAGCAGTATCAGGCAGCACCGGCAAATCGCTTGTCCAAGGTCTGTAGACTTCGTTATCCTCCTCTGTTGAACCTGCAGGAACAGAAGGGTGGGGCATGTTAGGAATAGAAAGTAGGTGTTTTTCAAGATCTGCGATAATGGTTGAAAGTGTATCTTCTCCAGCTTTTATAGCTTCTTTCAAACTAGATACTTTACCTTTCATACCTTGAGCTTCTTCTTGTTTTCCGCTTTTAAATAAATCACCAATGGCTTTGGACAAAGAGTTGGCTTCTGCTTTCTTGCTATCCAAACTGGTTTGAAGACTTTTTCTGTCATCGTCCAAAGCAATGATCTGGTCAACTATTCCAAGGTCAGAATTTTTAAAATTTCGGATCTTTAGCCCCTTTTTTAGAGCTTCTTTGTTGTCCCTTATGAAACCTAATTGTAACATTTGAGTATAAATTGTTGTGACTTAATACGGTTATTGTTGATTAAAGATGAGTATTTGAGCTTTTTTTTGGCAAAGATAGTATTTGATATCAAAAAAAATCCTATTTTTGTCCCATCAGCAATTCTCTTCTGCTTTATAACATTTCAAGATTTTCTGACGTTTACCTTTAAAGTGTTATAATTTTCCTTTTTGAATTCCCACTGAAGATATACTTAGGAATAAGCCAGCAGAGTAGAATTTCAACATTTTACAGCACGAATAATATAGCTTCCCCATATAATTCCGCAATAAACATAATAATCATAATCAGATATTAATAAACTTACCTATCAAATATGTTGGATATCCTTCAATTAAATGACATGCTAGTTCCTGAACTTAAAGAGGTCGCTGAAAAGCTTGGCCTTAAAGGGTACAAACGCATGAACAAACAAGAATTAATTTATAAAATTCTTGACGAGCAAGCTGTATCTCCTTCTAAAGAGATCAGTAAGCCAAAAGCCAAAGCTAAACCTGCTAAAGAGGTTAAAAAGAGAGCTCCTAAAGTTGCACGGGCCAAAGCTAAACCAACTACTGAAGAAGTAGAGGATGAAGAAGAGGAAAATGAGGTAGAGGTTAAGTCTACAGAAGAAACTGAAGCAGTTGTCGAGGAAGTTGTTGAAGAAGAAAAGTCAAATGCTGACTATGCTAAAAAACAATTTAAAGACAACAGAAATAGAAACGGAAGAGACAACAGGGATGGAAGAGACGATAAAAGAAACGGGAAATTTGACCGAAGAAAAGATAATCGCAATCAAAGAAGTAACAATAAAACCAATAATGATACACCAAAGTTTGATGTAGAATTAGATGGGATCATAGAAGGTGAAGGTATCTTAGAAATGATGCCTGATGGTTATGGATTTTTAAGATCTTCAGATTATAACTATTTGACCTCTCCTGATGATATTTATGTATCTCCTTCGCAAATCAAATTGTTTGGATTAAAAACTGGCGATACTGTAAAAGGAGCGATCAGACCTCCAAAAGAAGGCGAAAAATATTTTGCCCTTTTAAGAGTATCAAGGATCAATGGTCTAGAACCTCAAAACATTAGAGATCGAGTACCATTTGATTATTTAACGCCTTTATTCCCGCAAGAAAAATTTAGTCTGACATCTCATCCACAAGGAAAAGATTTCAGTAATAGAATAATTGATCTTTTTACACCAATTGGCAAAGGACAAAGAGGTCTTATAGTAGCCCAACCTAAAACAGGTAAAACGTGGTTGCTTAAAGACATCGCCAATGCCATTGCTAAAAATCATCCTGAAAGTTACTTGATCGTATTGTTAATCGATGAAAGACCTGAGGAGGTGACAGACATGAAGCGTAATGTAAGAGGTGAAGTTATCGCTTCAACTTTTGATGAGCCAGCAGAAAATCATGTTAGAGTTGCTGGAGTAGTTTTAGAAAAAGCAAAAAGATTGGTTGAATCTGGCCACGATGTAGTTGTGTTACTTGATTCAATAACAAGACTCGCAAGAGCATATAACACAGTAGCCCCTGCTTCTGGAAAAGTACTTTCTGGTGGTGTCGAAGCAAACGCTTTGCACAAGCCTAAAAAATTCTTTGGTGCAGCGAGAAATATTGAAGGTGGAGGATCGCTTACGATCTTAGCAACTGCACTGATCGACACTGGTTCTAAAATGGACGGTGTGATCTTTGAAGAATTTAAAGGTACTGGTAATATGGAACTCCAATTGGATAGAAGTTTAGCGAATAAGCGTATGTATCCTTCTGTTGACCTAACAAAATCAAGTACAAGAAGAGATGACTTCTTGCTAGACAAAGATACACTACAAAGAATGATCATCCTAAGAAACCACTTGTCTGACATGAAGCCTGTTGAAGCCATGGACTTCTTATTGAAGCACATGAGAAATACAACAAGCAATGATGAGTTCTTGGTTTCTATGAATGGTTAGTCGGTAGTCGATAGTCATTGGTCTATAGTCGAAAATATTGGCCATAGACCAACGACTAAAGACCAAAGACTATTAAAAATGAAATTACACAACCGCGTCAATAGCGAAGAACTTCGCCAAAAGTTGCTTGAAGATAAAACGGAAAGAACCACTTTATCGTTTTACAAGTATTATCAAATAAAAAATCCAAAATTATTTAGGGATCACCTCTATCTTAACTGGTCCAGAATCGGTGTTTTAGGTAGAATCTATGTTGCTCATGAAGGCGTCAATGGTCAGCTTTCAGTGCCAAGTAAAAACATGGTAAAATTTCAAAAAGCCTTTGATGACATTCTCTTCTTTAAAGGAGAAAGATTAAACATAGCTATCGATGATGACGGAAAATCATTTTTCAAACTGCAAGTTAAAATAAAAGGAAAGATCGTCGCCGATGGTCTTGATGACAAATCATTTGATGTAACCAATAGAGGGGTGCATTTGGATGCTGAAGCATTTAATGAAATAACAGATCATGACAACACGGTACTTATAGACATGCGCAACCACTATGAAACAGAAGTGGGTTATTTTGATGGCGCCATAAGACCTGATGTGGAGACATTTCGCGAAGCCTTACCAAAGGTAGAAGAGATGCTTGATTCTGATAAGGAGAAAAACATAGTGATGTATTGCACCGGAGGGATAAGATGTGAAAAAGCTTCTGCTTATTACAAACATAAAGGCTTCAAAAATGTATATCAACTAGATGGTGGCATCATTGAGTATGCTAGACAAGCTAAAAAGAAAGGTCTTAAAAATAAATTCATTGGAAAAAATTTCGTTTTTGATGAGCGCATGGGGGAGAAGATCTCTAATGATGTCATTGCCAACTGCCATCAATGTGGGAAACTTTGCGATGATCATTTAAACTGCCTTAATGATGCTTGTCATATCCTATTCATCCAATGTGAAGCATGTGGGGAAAAATACAATAAGTGTTGCTCTACCAAGTGCAAGGATTTTAATGCGCGACCGGTAGAGGAACGCAATATGTTAAAAGGCACGATTGAATTTAATGGGACTAAGTTTGGGAAGGGTCGGTATAAGGCTCACAAAAAGGATATGGATCTTGAATGTTGATTCGTTCATCGTTCATCGTTTTTTCGATTAAATGCTTTACTTATGCTAACATTTTTTAGCATCATATTTGCGTGGTATATCCCCAAAAATATACTACATGAAAATCTTATCTAAATTTACTTTTTTAAGTTTGTTCGCCACTTTAATTTTATGCTCTTGTGGTGATGACGAGGCAATGGTCGTTGTAGACGATGACCTCAACGGAACATGGACTGCAAAAAGCTGGTCTGCAAACATTGAATCTGCTACAACTGGTGGCGGTCTAAATCAAAGTGTAACCAGTACTTTCACTGGAACAAGCTTTGGATATGACCTTACCTTTGACAACGGTAGCTTCACAACGGATGGCAATTATTCCTATACCTTTGCAATCACTGGATCAGGTATTAACCAAAATGGATCGGAAGATGTGGACAATGTAAATGGCAATGGAACCTACACAAACACAGATACTCAACTTACGTTGAAAGGCAGAATATTTGAATACGAAGCTAATGGCTTAGTAAGTGTAGCAGCTAGCAATGAAGATACTGTATTGGATTATGAAATTAATTCAGATGGAGACCTTGTGTTTACTTATGATGTAGTGATGACAGATACACAAGCTGGCTTTACTACGACAAGCACAATTTCGGATGTATCTGTTTGGGAAAGAAAATAGGGACATATAAGTGGAATATAAGAGTTAGCATATAAGGAACATATAAGGTTATGTGTTCCTTATATGATTTTCTAGAATATAGTAACCACTCCGTTTTGAATTTTACGTTCACTTACCAATTGGAAAAAGTAAGTCTCTGGTATAAAATCGGAAATTGACAGATGAAAATCTTTTAGAAGGTGAATTTAACCAAGCGCAACTTATTTTTGAATTGGGAGGGTATAACAATTTGATTAGAAGAAATTTGAAGGGCATCTTTGATACGAAGTTTTACTTCAATATCACTGGTGTTCAAAATTGCTTTACGTTTATATTCTCCATTACTTTTAATAGTGAATTGAGACACCGTACTTTGGGATCTTATATCGTCATTAAAGATGATACTCAAATTTTGAGCTGTTTTGAGTAAATAAAAGGAAGAAAAAATACCTGAATCGTCAAAGGAATATTGTCTTTTATGGATAATATTTTTCCAATGTTCTTGACCACTAGGATGAATGGATGTCATGAAGATCTCCTCATAAAAAAAGTCCGAACGAAACATCTCACTTTCAATCCTGCTTCCGCTGACCTTTTCTTTTAATTTAACTTTTTCACCGATGAGTAAGGCACCGCCATCTTTTCTTAGGGCGATCTCTTTTACTTCAGCATCAATTATACCTGATTTTTTATTTATCTTTTTTCTATTTAAATACTGCATGATATAATCTCTAGAGAAAGGCTTTGTGACCATCGTATGATTTGATAAATCATTCATGGGTATGCTGATAAAATAATAGCCCATCCCCTTGAAAAGTTTTCTATTTGCATACAATCCAGCTCCGGTGAGTTTATTATTTAAATTATCAAAAATAAATTTGCCAGAATAATTTCGATACTCGCAAAAAGGGATTTCTATTGTTTCAAATTGATCTACATTATTAGGAAGATAGTGTATCAAAAAGTAGGGATTGACTTTTTTGGATACAAATTTTTTCTTGGAGGATACTATAAAAATTTGACTTGTATTACTGATTAAAATCTGTTCAAAGTCATAATATAAATCAAAAGCGCTATTGTTAAATAAGTTGTGCGATACTAATTTGAAATTGTTATTGTCAATAACAGTGACATCTAATTCTGATTTTGATTTTATTTCGTAAAGCAAGACTTTAGATTCATCATCTGAAAATTCAATTTGATAATTAGGAAACTCGATCAGATCATCATAGACCACTAATGTTGTAGAATCTAATCTTTCTCCATGAATGGTATATTTTTCTGCATTGAGATAAATAAGGCCCTTCCTTTTGCCAAAATAATAGATATTGAAGGCCCCTTGACCATCATTCAAAACATCAACAATTCTTAGTTTCCTGAAGTCAAATTCAAAATTTATTTCATCAACTGGAAGCATAGAATCATCATAAGTATGGAGTTTATATTCATGATCCAGGTCTCTAAAAAGTGCAAAAGTATCTTGATAACTTCCCAATAAAAAATAAGCGATATCATTTTTAAGATACAGGTCTTCAGACATTGCAATAACCTGAGTGTTTCCTTTCGGCGAAAGAAAAAAAGTTAGAAGTACAAAAGTGATGAGAAGTCTAAACATAAATAAAGGTAAAGTATACCTACTCTCTAAATTCGTAAATATTTATTGGCTCCTGTGATAAAACTAAGGAATTAGAAACTTTGTTCAGTAATTCTTTAACAAGTTTCGGGTCATCTGAATTACTGACGACAGAATATATACTCAAGATCTGATCATTGCAAAGAAAAGAAATGTAATGTTCTTCTTGTAAAGTCCGAGGTTTTTGTTCTTTTTCTTTACTTGAAGGAGAGACAAAGTACCAATGAACATAATTGATTTCATTATCGTTTGTACCGTTTTCTAATTTAACATCAATTTGAGCCTTAGCAGCTTCTTCAATTAATATCTTTTCCTTCGCTATAAAGGCGTCCATTATTTCTTTTTCAGAATTACCTTTGCTAGTAGATAGTTTGCTTTTAGGAAAAGTAAAAAGTTGCAAAAGCATACCATCTACCGTATAGGTGACATCTTCTACCCAATCAATATATTCTGTATCCTCATTGCCTTCTATTTTGATAGAAAAATTACTATTTAAAAAATTATATACTTGGGCATAACCTTTAGATGTTTTAATACTACCTGACCCATAATTAAATTCCTCTATAAGTTTCCCATTGTCAAATATTCTCTTTCCGGTCAGCCTCCCATTTTGAGCCCAAAAAAGAGCCTCTCCAATTTGAATACTATCTTTAAATGTACGATCAGATTTTTTCTGGCCAGTGGCGTACCATTCATACATTTTACCATCGATCTTTCCATTTTTATAATTGGACTCCATTTTTAATTGTTCATTCATGTGCCAACTTTTGACAGGGCCATTTGCCAGCCCATTTTCATAGGTTATCATTTGATCTTTTTTTCCTGAAGGATACCACCAAAAGTGTTCGCCTTCTTCAAGTCCTTTTTCAAAATAACCTTCAGACTTCTTGGTTCCCTTTTTATGCCATTCCTTACAAACTCCATTGGGAACACCATTTAAGTAACTGACCAATAATTTTTCGTTTCCTGTAGAGTACCATTCTTTTTCTTGATTAACTTTAACACCCATGTCATACTCCATTTCGGCAATTTTCTGACCATTGCGTTCCCATTGACGGACTTTCCCGTGGATTTTTCCATCTTTAATCGGTACTTCCATTTGTTTTTTTCCGGAAGGGAAACCCTCATAAGCAATACCTGAGTATGGTTCTATCGTATTGGGTTGAAAAAATAAACCTTTTATGACGTCCAATTCACTGTATTGAATTTTCTTCTTTTGTTGCGCTTGCATCAGATTAACGCAGCAAATTATCGAAAACAGAAGAAAAGTAGATTTTAATCTATACAAAATGATTGATTTTATTTAAAAATGATTGGTTCCATTCCAAAACAGGAATGGTTACAAAATTAACGAAAAGAATTAAACTGAAATTATGGATTAAGGATAAAGTTGATTAATTACTTTGCTTCCCTTTGTACCTTGCTCAGATATCCCTAATTTCGTGCCCATAAATAAAATTTCATGAAGAATATACAGCTGATAGAATGTGTTCCTAATTTTAGTGAAGGTAGGGATATGAATATTATTAAACAGATCACTGATGTCATCGAGCGAGTAGAAGGTGTAAAACTCCTTGACGTGGATCCTGGGGCTGCCACAAATAGAACAGTAGTAACTTTTGTTGGAGAACCAGAACCAGTTATTGAAGCGGCTTTTCAAGCGATCAAAAAGGCTTCAGAGCTCATTGATATGAGCAAGCACAATGGAGAGCATCCTAGGATGGGTGCTACAGATGTTTGCCCTTTGGTGCCTATAGCAAATATCAGCATGGAAGAGACTGCTAAATTTGCACACAAGCTTGGTGCAAGAGCAGGATCTGAACTAGACATTCCTTTTTACATGTATGAATCTGCTGCCACAAAAAAAGACAGGAAAAACCTGGCAACAGTTAGAGCAGGAGAGTATGAAGGTCTTCCCGAAAAGCTTGCCAAAGCCTCTTGGAAACCTGATTATGGCCCCGCAAAATTCAATCCTCAAAGTGGAGCCACAGCAATCGGTGCCAGAGGATTTTTGGTGGCCTACAATGTCAATCTAAATACTACGTCTGTACGTAGAGCAAACTCTATTGCTTTTGATATCAGAGAGAAAGGAAGAATAAAAAGAAAAGGAGGAAAAGTAAATGGAGCTATCTTAAAAAATAAAAAAGGAGAACCATTAAGACAAAAAGGATCTTGCAAATCTGTCAAAGCCATCGGATGGTTTATTGAAGAATACGGTGTTGCTCAGATCTCAATGAATCTTACAGATCTCAATGCGACATCCCTACAAAAAGCATTTGAAGCTTGTAATGAAAGTGCTGTGAAAAGAGGTATTAGAGTAACAGGTTCTGAATTGGTTGGTTTGGTTCCATTAAAAGTACTACTTGATGCTGGTAAATACTTTTTGAAAAAGCAAAAAAGATCCCTTGGTGTATCAGAAGCCGAAATCATAAAGATCGCGGTTAAATCCTTGGGACTTGATGAGCTGGGGCCATTTGATCCGCAAAAAAAGATCATCGAGTATCAACTAAGAGAGAAAGGCCTTACGCCACTTTTAAATATGAGTCTGAAGGAGTTTGCCGATGAGACCGCTTCCGAGAGTCCTGCGCCGGGTGGAGGCTCGATCTCTGCGTATGTCGGTGCGTTAGGGATTTCACTGGGGACGATGGTCGCTAACCTATCATCACACAGAAGAGTCTGGGATCACAGATGGGAAGAGTTTTCTGCTTGGGCAGAAAAAGGTCAAGACCTAAAGCAGTCCTTATTAAATATGGTGGATGAAGATACCAACTCTTTCAATGCCATTTTGAATGCGATCCGGTTGCCAAAATCGACTACTGAAGAACAAAAGATAAGAAAGACTGCCATTCAGGATGCTACTAAATATGCCATTGAAGTCCCATTGAGTGTAATGGAATTAAGCATTAAATCTTTTGGCATCTTAAAGCATATGACAACAACAGGAAATCCGAATTCTATTTCAGATGCAGGCGTTGGAGCATTGTGTGCAAGAGCAGCCGTGAGAGGTGCATATCTTAATGTTTTGATAAATACCAAAGATCTTGACGATAAGAAATATGTGACTTCTACCTTAAAAAAGGCTCTTAAACTGGTAAAGCAGGCTGATAAGGCTGAAGCCGAAATCTTAAAACTCGTTAACAAGGCCCTAGATTGAAAGGTTTAGCACAATTTTAGATGCTTTATACCATTTCTGATATAAGATGACACTAAAGATTTTGAATAGAATTCTTCAAAATCAAGATGACCGCCTGTTGCTTCAGCAATTAAGGTCCTGAGGACCTTAATAAGAAGGGAACTGGAGAAAACTTTCGACAGCTAACGCAATCTTATTAAATAGCCTTAGCTATTGCGAGTATTTTTAACGCAGAGTTTGATGAATTCTGTCGAAATATTAGTGACATTCTATACCAGAAATGGTATTAAAAGTGTTTTACTTAAAAATAGTTCAAAATGAAGTACCTTTTACTACTTTCTGCATTCTTAATCAGTCTTTCCATTGAGGCACAGGAAAAAGATTATTATACCTATTTGACAGATAAAAAATTCGAAAAAACCAATGACATTTTTGGTTTTGAATTTGTGCCTAATGTAATGGAAATTCCGGGCGATAAGCCTAAGGATCTGAAAGCTGGAGAATATAAGATCAGAGTAGATCGAGAAAATCTTTTTATCGCAGGTGGAGAAATCGCCGGTGTTTACAACATCAACAACGTCAACACCACTGAATATGGTTTTAAACTAGAACTGATGAATGCTCGAGATCCGGGCATGCAAGGACACCTCAAGGTAATTTTACTTAATAAAAAATACGTTGACGCCTTAGTTTTTAAAAAGTCCAACTTCGCCAAAGAGATCATTTTCTTTTTACCCGAAATTGAAGAAACTTTAAGAAATAAAGAGAAAGAGTACTTTACTGATAGGAATGAAATATTCTTAGAATTTGCAGATGAGATCTGGGGTACCAACTTATATCCATTTCATCGAGTAATAAATCCAAAGAAAATACATCGGAGAATACAAATGTCTGATGGGGTAAAGATTGAATTTATAGAAACCGAATCCATCATAGAAAAAACTAAAACCGTCAAGATCAAAACTGAAAAACCTAAAAAGGAAAAGAAAGAAAAAACGGAGGAGGTAATCGCTGAAGTTGTAGAAGAATCTGAAGAAGAAATCGAAGAAGAGGAAGAGGTGGATGAAGAGGTGGATGAAGAGACTTCTTTGTTTGATTCTTTTTTTGGAGATGAGGAAGAAGAAGAAGAAGAAGAAGAAGTTATAGAGGTAGCTGAAGAAGAAGTAGACGCACTACCAGAAGATGAGCAGATCGATCAACACTTTGGAGAAAAGACTGAAGAAGTAGTCAAAAAAGTAAAATATGAATACATCTACGAAATCAAATTGACAGATACAAGACCAACAGATTCTGGCTTTGATGAACCATTTACCAAAACTTTCAAAGTAAAAAATGTTAAATTGAGACAAGATCCGAATCCTAGAAATCCTTACTACACTTATCAGGTAGAATTTGAAACCAATAAAGGAGCGGTTTTTTTATACCTAAGTCAAGATAAAAAGATCAGCACTATGGATTTTGGGCCTCTTGAATATTTGATGAGAGGTCATTAAAATCTGAAATCTACACCAACCTTTACAGCAAAAGGAATTGTTTCGGGATTATCCAAATAATTTAAACGCCAAAGGGCGTCAACTCTAAAGATCTTAAGAATATTTTCGATACCAATACTTGTTTCCATATATGGAGCCGTAGAAGGAGCTCTCACGCCTACAAATTCAACATTGGAAGGATCAAACATATTCAATTGATTGCCTGCAGCATTTTCCTTTGACAATGAACCATACACTGCTTTAAAGCTAGTCACGGTTCTCCAATTTAATTTTCTGACAAGAGGAATCTTATTTAAAATGTATCCATCAAAATGGTGATCTAATTTGAGAGACACAAACTGGTCACTCACAAATTCATATCGATTCATTGTATTAAAGGCATTGCTCATCAGGAAGTAAGTTTCATTTCCTCTGTGTACATTACTCAAAAGAAAAGGTACCCTGCCAAATGTTTTGCCCGCTTCCAGCAACAACTCCATTTCTCCAAAAGGACTAAACCTTGCTGTATGGCTCATATCCAAATGCAGCTTATGATAATCGTGCTCCGATCCCATAATGCCTTTTGTTCCAATCGCATACTCTATTCCAATACTAGGATATTTTGAGCCCATACTCCTTCTTGAGAAACCCGTATCAAGAAATTTCTCTTTATAAGTGTATTTTACTTTGAACTTTAACTCCGCTGTTGTAACGGTTGTGTCGGCAACTGAATCTACATTTCCATTGTCTAAATATGCAAAATTAAAACCTGAACCATCTGCCATTAAATGGCCGACAGGATCCATATCATAATGCATGAACAATATCCTAGCATAAAAGCCTGAGTTCCAAAATCTTTCGAAGTACAACTGAGTCTTTTTATCCAAGATCAATTTTTGAGTTATATCACGTCTCAAAAATGAAGCTAACATATTCCCTTCACCAACTTCAAAGTCGTTATCTGTATTTAGATCGTTATCATTTTTATAGGATGCACCTATGACCATTCTAGGATTTTTATTTAAAATCCATTTTAAGTCTCCTCCGTATTTAAATCGCTTATCTTTTAATCCATAACCTATAAAACCACCCAATCGTACTTTCCTCGAAAATTTCGAAGAGGTCCAGGCCCCGATCTTAAAACGTTGCCCTTCCAAAACATTGTTAGAGGTCAACGAAAAATATGGGCCTACTTCGAGTGGGCCTAACTCCATGGTTCCTGCAGCAATTATCTTAATGACTTCGCTAAATGTCTTATACTGTTTGATGTTTTCCATACTATCGATCATGGTATAAATTGCCTGCTCTTTTATAGACAACTCTTCCGGTCTTTCTTGAAGCCAATAATCTTCATCCATACTTAGTTTTTCAGAAGAAGAAATTAGATTTCTTTCATCCATAGATTCGGTATTAGCAGGAATCACTAGATGATCATAAAAATGACTACTCTTACGCCCGATCATTCCCGGGATTTTATTAAGTGGTTTTAAATGAATTTTGGTTTGTTGCTTTTCGGGAATCCAAATTCCTTTGAAGTTTTTAAATGCTTGATGAATATTTACCATTTTCACATAGTTGATATTCACATCTTCGCTCATCTTCATTGTTACCTCTTGCACTGCGCTTGAGGCTGCATGGATCCAACAGTGCCCTGTAAAAGTACACTCCTGTTTTCGCTTTGGTTTAAATTTAATCCTATAAAATTTATCTCCAGCTACAAGCGAACTATCAACTAAATAATATTCGTAGTAACCAAAACCACGATCTGCAAATGGCCCCGCAAATGGTTTACCAAATATCTCAATCCAATTTTCATAAATATTATAATCTTCCTGAAAGTCATTTACAAATTGAATTACAGATTGATTTTCTAAACCAGAGGCTTTGTTAGCCAAATAGTCTTTGCCAGTCTTTTTCGCCTCAGCGTCAAAAGAAATATTAGATATCGTTTCTGTAAAATATACGGGAAGAAAAGCATTGTCCTCAGAAGTAGAATCAACATGTTCAAATACATAGTCAAAAGACTTTAGCAATTTATTATTTTTCAATTTTTCAAGTCCTTCCAGATCGATCTCTACTTTGCAATATTCTTTACAATTGTAATCGCCTAAATTCTTTAATTGATTTTTGGATTTGTTTGCTATCACCATCTTCATAATAGGATGGGCGGGATTCTCCCCAGCTTGGACAACTGCAGTCTCTAAAAGCACTGCTGATGGCTGTAATAAAAAATTAATAGCTTGATCATTGGCAGAAGTAGTTGGTATCGCCAAGTCTTGATAGCCAACATAAGTAACGTGCAAAGAGTCATGCAATTCGGGTGAACTGAATTCAAAAAATCCGTTTTCATCTGTGAAGGTTCCTATATTAGTGCCCTTAAAAAAAACATTGCAAAAAGCAATTGCTTCAGATGTAGATTCATCTTTAACATGCCCACTAAATGTCCAAGTCTGTGAGAAGATCGTTAGACTGAAAAGCGTAAAAATAATTGACAGTAAAGCCTGCTTATTTAAGCAACGCGACATGCACTTTTGATTTTAGAAGTAAACGTAATAGAGTGAAACTCTTAAAAGTCAAAAAGCTTACCAAAAGACCCCTAAAAATAGTGCCTTGGGTGATCGTTATCCTCCAATTTCAAAGGAATGCAATTTCAAGAACAAGCCCAATCCAATGATACAAAATTGACTTGAGAAAAGTAGCTAGAGAATAGCTTGTTATGAATAGAATAATTTCACCATATAAAAATATGCCTTATCAAAAAATAAATTATAATTTCTGATAAAGCCCATTTAAATTCAACAAATAATTGTTATGACGATTATTTCGTCACGAGAATTTTCTTTGTTGCAAATCCATTCGAAGTTCTGATGTTGATAAAATATGATCCAGCAGGCAACTGCGACAAAGGAATTGTCTGTATGCTTCGACTGGCAAGATCATTTCGTTCGATGTGGTTTATACCTAGGATATCAATAATAGAAAGATCAAATTTCGTTTCGTCCACCTACCATCTCCAGGAACATTAAAGTTTGTGGCTCTTGTAGCATTGGTTGACAAAATAGTCAAGTCAGTCCATTCCCCATCCAACCTCTGTATCTGTAAAGGAAGTTGTCCCAGAAGGCAGTTGAAAAAAAGGCTCTGTTTTATTTTTCAAAATAAAGACATCACCGACACGATCTTGCGGCCAGGAAACCACTACAGTCGGAGGATCAGTTTGGATCTCTGCAGTAGTCAAAATAGATCTGCCTCTATTGTTTTGTGAAAATAATAATTGGGAAAAAAGACATAGTAAAAGTATGAGCTGTGTTTTGAGGTCTTTCATTTGTCAAAGCGTCTGATTTATCAATAAGATAAGAAAATGTTTCCTTGAAAAAGGAATCAAAGAAGTTATTCTAAAGCTTTTAACAGTGTATAGATCCAATGACAAGAACACATTATTTTTTTGTTAAATGCATAACTCTGTTATACTTAATCGGCAAAACTTTAGTGTACAATTATAATATAGATTACCTTTGCAAAAAAAAATGTTAGAAGGAAAAACTGCAATTATTACTGGGGGTACAAAAGGTATTGGATTAGGAATCGCTAAAGCCATGCTGGCCAAAGGGATGAAAGTTGCAATCACAGGAAGAGAAGCCAAATCTACTGAAGAGGTAGCAAACAGTTTAGGAAAAGATTGTATCGGAATTGCTGCAGATGTACGCGATCTGGATAAGCAGAAATCTCTAGTAGATCAGGTGTTAAACAAATGGGGCAAACTAGATGTTATGATCGCTAATGCGGGTATTGGTCATTTTGCGCCGATTGATGAGATGACCCCTCAACAGTGGCATGATGTAATTGATATCAACTTGACAGGCGTATTCAATAGTACAAAGGCTTCATTGAATGCACTAAAAGAATCGAAGGGATATTTGATCACAATTGCAAGTTTGGCAGGCACCAACTTTTTTCCGAAAGGAGCTGCTTACAATGCAAGTAAATTTGGTTTGGTAGGTTTCACGCAAGCAGTCATGTTGGATGTCAGAAATGCAGGTATAAAAGTGAGTACCATCATGCCTGGCTCTGTGGCAACTTATTTTAATGATCATGAACCATCTGAAGCCGATGCATGGAAGATCCAGCCAGAAGACATCGGTAAGTTGACTATTGATCTTTTGACCATGCACCCAAGAACACTACCTTCAAAAATAGAAGTAAGACCTACTATTCCAGGTAAAAAATAATTTCACTTGTATGAAGACTTTAGTAGATTCAAATACAATTTTAGAGATACTTTTATATCTAAAATTTGTTTTACAATAAATTATCTAATGATAAAAGCGATTATAATTTGTGTATGTGTATTATGCCTTTCGGCGAATGCATTTTTGCTGCAAGGACAAGTAAGACCTGGTGGTACAACAGGAGGTGAAGGGCCAGCTATTACGATTCAGGGTAGAGTAATCGATACTGAAACTTCTGCTCCTTTAGAGTTTGCAACAATAAGTATTTTTTCAAAAAGAGATGACAAGATCGTCGGCGGAGGAATAACTGATGAAAATGGTGTTTTTAATTTTGAATCAAAACCTGATCCCCTTTATGCGGTCGTTGAATTTATAGCTTACCAATCAAAAAGACTAGATGCTATCGAAATCGATCGCGAATCGAGATCGGCAGATCTGGGTACAATAACGCTACAAACAGATGTAGAAGTATTGGCAGAAGTAGAAGTCACAGCGGAAAAATCCAGTATGCAAATGTCGCTAGATCGGAGAATATTCAACGTAGGAAAAGATCTTGCAAATCGAGGGGGTACTGCGCTAGATATCTTGGATAATGTCCCATCTGTAACCGTAGACATAGATGGAGGCATAGAACTTAGAGGATCTGCAAATGTGAGAATGTTGATCGATGGAAAGCCATCCGGAATCATAGGCGTTGGTGAATCAAACGGTTTGAGAACCATTCCGGCCAATCTGATTGAACGTGTCGAAGTAATCACTAATCCATCTGCTAAATATGAAGCAGAAGGTATGTCTGGTATCATTAACATAGTTTTAAAGAAAAATCAAAAAAGCGGGTTCAATGGCTCTATAGATCTTACAGCTGGCTTCCCGCTTACAGCAGGTATTGCTGCAAATTTGAATTTCAGAAAAGATAAATTTAACTTCTTTGTCAACTATGGATTAATGTACCGAGAGAATCCTGGTTCTGGATTTAGAAATCAAGATTTTTTAAATGATTCTGACACCTTAGAAATATCCAGACAAAATAGAGAACATTTGAGATCAGGTCTTAGTAACACGGTCAGGTTTGGAGCCGATTATTACTTTACTGAAAAATCTGTACTAACTACTTCGCTTCAATATAAAACATCTGAAGAAGATAATTTTGTTTCCATTACTTATGATGATTTCTTGCTAAATGAAGAGTTTCAAATATTAAATACCATAAGAACAGATGATGAAATTGAAGATGAAGATAAGACCGAATACGCCTTAACTTATACAAAAAAATTTAAAGAGAGAAATCATGAATTTGTTGCCGACTTCAGGTATCAAAATAATACCGAAACAGAAGTCTCTCAGTTGTTAGAAAGCTATCAAGTATTTCAGAATCAAAAGGATTCAATGAACCTCAACCAAAGATCAAACAATAAAGAAGGGGAGCGAATGTATATTTTGCAAGCGGATTACACCAAACCGTTTTCAAAAGATAGCAAACTAGAAATGGGAATGAGAGGATCTATCAGACAAATTAGAAATGATTTCTTGGTAGAGGAATTTTCAACAGATGATGAGATATGGGTATCGCTCGATGGGTTTAGCAATAATTTTATTTATGACGAAAACATCTATGCGGCTTATTTTATTTATGGAAATAAAGTGAATAGATTTTCTTATCAGATAGGACTAAGATCGGAATACACAGATGTACGAACAGAATTGGAATTCAGCAATGAAACAAATCCAAGAGATTACTTAAATCTTTTTCCTTCGGCTCACATTGGCTACGAATTATCAGAAGGAAATGCGTTACAATTGTCTTACAGTCGTCGTGTTAGAAGGCCAAGATTTTGGGATCTAAATCCATTTTTCACTTTTAGTGATCAAAGAAATTTCTTTAGTGGAAATCCAAATCTTGATCCACAATTTACAGATTCTTATGAATTGGGCTACATGAAGATCTGGGAAAAAGGCTCATTGAATTCTTCAATATATTATAGAGGAACAAATAATATCATTCAAAGGCAAATTACAGTTAACCCAGATGGAACAACTTTACGAAGACCTGAGAATATCGGAAGTTCAGATGATTTTGGTTTAGAAGTGAACGGAAATTATCGGCCAGATCAAAAATTTCAAGCCAATGCCAATTTAAATCTTTTCCGAAGTATTATTGATGGAGGAGTTTTTGGTAGAGCCGATACTTATACAATGACGGCAAGGGCGTCCTCTCGGTTTTCATTGCCGAAAGAAATCGATGGCCAGATTACGATAAACTATCGGGCTCCGAGAGAAACAGTACAAGGTAAAAGATTCGCCATAACTTCAGTAGATCTAGGGTTTAGCAAGGAGATCTTAAAAAGGAAAGGCACCATGACTCTAAGTGTCAGAGACTTGTTTAACTCTAGGAGAAGAAGGGGAATAACAGACATCGTTGGATATTATGCAGAAGAAGAATTTCAATGGAGATCCAGACAGATAATCTTAAGTCTGAATTATAGAATTAACCAAAAGAAGCAACGAGGGGGTAGGAAAAAAGGCGGTTGGCAAGGAGGAGATGGGGGAGAATTTTAATATTTTCCCTTATTTTAGTTAAAATTCGAACTCTAAATAGCAAATGCTAGTCATTTCTAAAGCTACAAAATGTTTAACTTCACAATATATAATACCGAATTTATGCATTTGCTACGCCCATTCTTTATGATCTCTCTAATACTCCTCTTTACAGAGTCACAAGCACAAGATCCAGGAGTTGTGTTAAACACAGAAGATGCGTTTGATGGTTACACTTTATTTGCACCATCCTCCGCAAATGGGAGTTACTTGATTGATAATTGTGGCCATGTGGTCAATAAGTGGGAAAGTGAATTTAAACCAGGATTAGCAACCTATTTGGATACGAAAGGAAATTTGGTAAGGTCCAAGCGGATATTTGGCAATGTTTTTAATGCTGGTGGTCTTGGTGGAGGCATAGAAAAATTCGATTGGGATGGAAAACTTCTATGGAGTGTAGAGATAGCCGATGAAACGCAGCATCAACACCACGACTTTGAGATCCTACCAAATGGTAACATCTTAGTTCTTGCATGGGACAGAAAAAGTGCTACCGAAGCGCTTGAATATGGAAGGATCTCAAATCTTATTCCTTCAAATGGACTTTGGCCTGAAAAGATAGTGGAGATAAAACCTATCGGGATTGATTCTTCAGAGGTAGTTTGGGAATGGTTTCTTTGGGATCACTTGATACAAGACATAGATTCTTTAACTCGAAATTTTGGAGACGTTGCTGCAAATCCTGGCAAATTAGATATAAACTTTTTTGGTGGCGAAGATTTTCCAGGAAGTGCACAAGCTGATTGGATACATGCCAACTCCTTGGATTATAACCCTCAACTGGACCAGATCTTATTCTCATCTCGAAATTTGAATGAAATTTTTGTCATAGATCATAGCACGACAACTCAACAAGCTGCTACTTCACAAGGTGGAAAGTATGGCAAAGGTGGTGATTTTCTCTACCGCTTTGGAAATCCTCAATCCTACAAAATGGGAAACGAAAATGATAAGCTGCTCTATAACCAGCATGATGCTAATTGGGTTGAAGCTGGACTGCCAGGCGAAGGTAACATCATGTATTTTAATAATGGCATTGGCAGACCTGTTGGAAATATCAGTACTGTCGACGAAATTGTCCCTCCCATAGATGCAGATGGAAATTATATTTTAGACGGAGGTGTATTTGGTCCAAAAGATATAGAATGGTCTTATGGGCTTGAAGAAAATGATCTAGAATTTTTCTCTCTAAGAATTTCTGGTGTTCAAAGACAACCAAATGGCAACACACTCATTTGCGTCGGCAATGATGGCGCGTTTATCGAAGTTGGACAAGATAGAGCAGTTGATTGGTATTACATTAACCCATTACGTTCTGGGTTGCCAGTTAGTAAAGGACAGGAACTTACTCAAAATGAAGTTTTCAGAGCCTATAAATATGGACCTGAATTTGAAGGTTTTAATAACAGAACTTTGACACCAGGAGATCGTTTAGAAGAAAGTGACAATCCTGTTCCTTGTATGACTTTCTCAACTACCTCAGTTGCAAATGAAGTTGAAAAATATAAAGTAAGGCTTTTGATTTCAAATCCTGTTGAAGCAAGTATTCATATCTTGCAGCCAGTAACAACTAAAAGTTCTTTTTCAATTTTTGATCTAGCAGGTGCTTTAAAACAGAAAGGAACACTGCAGGTAGGTCAATCAAAAATTGACGCATCTACCTTGCCAAAAGGTCTGTACATTATACATTTTCAGAACCAAAACGTGAATCAATTCAGTAGTGAAAAATTTATTAAACTATGATTAGAAATTTACTCCTATTAACCTTAATATTTTTATCACAGCAAAACTTGTTTGCTCAAGACAATACAGTTGGTTTATTAACTTATGATCCTAGTGCTACTTACGAGGGATATAATTTGATCTACCCACACAATCAACCCAATGTATATATTTTAGATATGTGTGGTCAGATTGTGCACCAATGGACAGACGATGTAGATTTTCGTCCTGGCAATACTGCCTACATTATGCCGGATGGCAAACTGATAAAAACCAAAAGAGCTTCAATTATTAGCTCTGATCCGATCTGGGCAGGTGGTGGTGGTGCTACGGTAGAAATCCGTGACTGGGATAATAATCTTGAATGGTCTTATACGATCAATGATGAGAATGAAAGACTTCATCATGATATTGCCGTAAAAGGCAACGGCAATATCTTGATGGTGGTTTGGGAATATAAATCTGTTGAAGAGGTTATTCAAGCAGGAAGAGACACTTCAACTTTGGTTGATGGTACCATGTGGCCAGACAAAGTGATTGAAGTTGATCCTTCAACAAATGAAATCGTTTGGGAATGGCATACATGGGATCATCTGATTCAAGATTTTGATCCTACCAAAGATAACTTCGGAGTGGTTGCAGATCACCCTGAGCGTATAAACATCAATTACGATGACAATGCTGGAAAAGCTGATTGGATGCATACCAATGCCATCGACTATAGCGAAGAGCGAAGACAAGTCATGATCTCTGTACCAACTTTTCACGAAGTATGGATCATTGACAACACAACGACAACAGAAGAAGCTGCTTCCACCTTTGGAGGTTTTGGAAATAGAGGTGGAGACCTCATGTATCGTTTTGGGAATCCTGCAGCTCATGGCAACGGAACTGCTGATGATCAAAAATTATTTTACCAACACGATGCTCGTTGGGTTGATGACTTTTTAAGTCCAGCACATCCCCATTTTGGAAAAATCTCAGTATTCAACAATAGAGTTGGTGCTGATTTCTCGACTACAAATATTATTGATCCAAACTGGGACATGTACAAATGGACTTATCTCACGGAAGATACTCAATGGGGACCAAGTGAATTTGATCTTACCATCACACACCCGACGCCTACCGAGATGTGGTCAACAGGTTTATCCTCCATGCAAGCATTGGATAATGGCAACTACCTCATCTGTGTTGGTCGTTTTGGATATTCTTTTGAAATAGATCCCGAAGGAGAAATAGTTTGGGAATATAAGACACCAAGAAACGGACAAGCACCAGCGACACAAGGTGACATCCTCGAAATAAATAATAATTTAACTTTCAGAATGGCGCGTTATCCGGTAGATTTTGATGGATTCGAAAATCGTTCTTTGGAGCCGCAAGGCTATCTTGAATTGGAACCAAATCTTGAATTTTGTGGTTTGATCTTATCTACTGATCAAACGCCAATGTTTTATGATCTCAATGTATACCCTAATCCGGCAAATGATTTCTTGACCATAGAATACAATACTGGAAAGTCTGTAGACATCCGCATCTTTGATCTAATGGGTAGAGAGCTGTACCACATGACGTCCATGGGTGGACGTTCTTATGTTGACATTTCAAACTGGGCGACTGGTGTTTATCTTGTTGAGATTGAAAGGATGGAGATGCGCAAATTGATTGTGCAAAAGAATTAAATTGGTGGCAGAGAAAGAATGTTTTGGGTAAGTAGAGAAAGAATGTTTTGGGTAAGCAGAGAAAGAAAATATTCTTTCTCTAAATTGCCATAAAACAAAAAAATGGGGCGCAAATTTTGCGCCCCATTTTTTTGTTTCAAAACCATTCCACACGATGTCCCAATACAAGTTGCCAAACGATTGTTATCACCGCAAGCAAGACATAAGCATATCTACGAATAAAGGTTTTCAATTTTTTCTTATTCGGGTTAAAGCCAAATTTCTCAAAAACAAAAGAATAAAGCGTCGCATCTTCATCCTCATCCATGGCATGTTTTCTATTCACAAAGCATTCTTTGAAGATCAAAAACTGTAAAACAACTATGGTATAGCTGACCAACATTAATCGCCAATCACAGATAAATGGGCCTATCCAAGCGAGGATGGTGATCAAGATGTGAAACCAAAAGAATAGGTTAAATTCTGATCCGGTTTTTGTAGTCATTAAATTGTATCTTAAACTAAAAGTAGTTTTATTAAAGTGTAAAAGTAGTTTTAATTTGATACACTTCTCATCTAACTCTACTCGCATCAACAATCAATTCATAAACCGCTTCCGCTGCTCTATCCCAACTAAAATTTTCTCGCTGCACCCTACCTTTCTCAACCAACTCAGTCTGCAACTCCTTTGAATCAACCAAGGATCGAATGGCCTGGGCTAACTCCTTTTTTGATCTGGGATCGACTAAGAGTGCTGCATCACCAGCTACCTCGGGCATAGACGAAACATTAGAACTAATGACAGGAACTTCTGCGTGAAAAGCTTCAAGAATTGGCAAGCCAAAACCCTCTAATAAAGAAGGGTATACAAAGAGCAATGCATGTCCTAATATTGACTTAAGGGCTTCATCGCTGACGTAACCAAGTAATTTTATACGATGCTTGAAAGCAGAATTTTCGTATACATTTTTTAGTTCATCATTTTGCCAAGCAAGGCGGCCAGCGATCAAAAGATCTATCTCTTTATTTTCAGAAGCAAATAGGTCAAATGCTTGGATTAAAGTCTTGATATTCTTTCTTGGATGAATGGCTCCAACATAAAAAATGTATTGCCTCCCAGCGGAGTATTTGTCATGCGTTTCTTTCTTTGACAATTTGGAATCAAAATTTGTTTTCGAACAGGCGTTGTGGATGACTACGATCTTGTTTGAGTCAACATCTTTAAAATGCGTTTGAATATCCTGTTTTACAAAATTGGAAACACAAATTATCTTTTTCGCTTTTTCTATAAATTGAGGAATTCGTTTTTGATAATAACTTAACACTTGGCTAGAAACCATCTTTGGATAGTGTAGATAGGCTATATCGTGAAGACACATAACAGTAGGCACATTTGTTTTTAAGGACAAATGCCCATCGGTTGAAAAAAAGACATCAGCTTTATATTTCTTTAGATAGTAAGGCAAGCTTAATTCAAACCAAATATCCCATAAGATCGGATGCCTGGCAGAAGGATAAACAACAACAGGAGTGACATTATCTGCAAACACAAATTTACTATCATAAGCTCGATCGAACAAAAATATGAACTCATCCTCCGGATGACTCAATACCATTCTTTTAACGATCTCTATAGTATAAATCCCCATTCCTTCTAACTTATTTTTTAGAAGAAATCTTGTATTTACGGCAATTCTCAAATCTTATTTCATTATTTGAAAGTAATATAGGATATTATACCATTTCTGGTTTAGAATATCACTAACATTTCGACAGAATTCAAAATCTTTAGTGTCATCTTAAACTAGAAATGGTATTATTAACTAAACTGTTTAAACAAGAATATAAATTTAAATGTTAAACATAAAAAACAAAGTAATGAGGGACTTAAATCTAATAAAAACGATTACACTTTTCATTCTAATTTTGAGCTTACAATGTAGTGTTATCGCTCAAAAGAACAACCATCTTGCCGCTTACAATACCGTCGAAAACGGTATGATTTTTCTCGGGACAGCAGCCATAACAAATATCGGGGTCTCTAGCTATCAACTCATCAGTACAGATAATAATAAGGACTTTCATACGATGAATATCGGTTGGAATGGTGTCAATCTTATCCTAGCGGGTTTTGGTCTCAGGTCTAATAACAAACTGAAAAATAGCAATATGCCAGCGGAGGATCTGAAGGATTACATTAGAAAACAAAGAAATATAGTTTGGATAAATGCTGGGGTTGACATTGGATATGTCGCACTTGGTATTTGGCGTAGGGACAAAAATGTTGATCAGGGAAATGCAATAATCTATAATGGTATTTTACTTTTTGCTTTTGATACGCTTTTTGGCTTGGCTTTGCACAATAAATTTAAGAAGCCTTTTAGTCAGAAGTTTACTTTTAATTTAATGCCGAATGGGTTTGCTGCTACTTATAGGTTGTAGGAACCATCTAAGTCAAATAAGGGTTTTGGCTTGAGAGGTTCGGGAAGTTCATGTAAGATATTTCTCTTGCTTGAATTGTTAGCGCGGGGTCTCTAAACCAGTGTTCTAATCTTTTATCAAATTTAATTTCATCTTGGCGATGCGGTCCACTAGTTTTTCTGAGCTGAGTTTTTCTCGGAGTCGATCTACCATGATAGGGAATGAAAAAGGAGTCGTTTTTGTAGGTCTGGAAAAAATCACCTTTTGCTTTTGGATTCTTTTTAAAGCTTCAAACAATCTTGCTTCTACGAGTTGAAAATTCATGACCTCGTCATGGGCTTGTAACAAAAGCAAATTGTCGGGTTCGTAATCAGTGAATACTTCAAAAAATAATTGTGAAGAGGATTGTAGGTGCTTATTCTTTTTTTGTTTTCCTGGAAAACCCTTGAAAACCAATCCTGCGATTCCAGCAATATCTCTAAATTTTCTCTTTGACATCTCCACCGCGTTGATACTAGATTGCAAATGGCTTGATAGATCTTTGGTTGAGAATAGATCATTTTTGATGGCCTGTTGAATTGGAATCTCAATGTCGGATAGAAGTTCAAAACCATAATCATTCATGGCAATGGAAAAGGTGATGGGTTTTATTTGCGAAATACGCCATGCAAATAAGGCGCCCATACCTTCATGTACATTTCTTCCATCGAATGGATAGAACAATAAATGATAGCCCTCCTTTGATTGAAAATACTCTAATAAGAATTCTTTTTCACTGGGTACTGCAGATCGCTCTGCTTGCAGTTCTATCAAAGGGGCAATGCTTTTTAATTCTGGATCGGTGTATTCTCCGCTGATCACTTCATTGATCTTGTATCGAAGCATCTTTGACAGATTTGCAGAGAAGGACATTCTTCCACCTTGCCACGAGGGTATTTTACCTTTTTTAGATTTCGACTTTCTCACTTGAGCCATATTACCTTTTACCCTGACTAGCTCGAGCGATCTTCCTGCAAACCAAAAAGTATCCCCAGGCATTAACTGAGAAATAAACCATTCTTCTATGGTACCGATCCGCTTGCCCGAAACATAGTTGATCGACATGGACACATCTGAGACGATCGTTCCCACTGATAGCCTGTGCCTCATGGCCGTTCTTCTATTGGTGACCTTATACACACCGTTTTCAATTTCTACTTTTGAGTATTCATCATAGGCTTCTAAGGCTGCCCCTCCAGAGGTGATAAATTGCAAACACCAATTCCATTCAGCTTTTGAAATTGACTTAAACGAAAATGTTTTCTTCACTTCTTTAAAGATCTCGTCTGGAATAAATCCATTTGAAACTGCCAGCGTAACCAAGTATTGAACAAGTACATCAAATGACCTCACGTATGGGTCTCTGCTTTCCATCGACTTATCTTCAATTGCTTTTCTCAGAGCGGCTGATTCAATCAACTCCAAAGAATGGGTGGGTACAAAGTAAATGGTACTCACCGCTCCCGGCTGATGACCAGACCTCCCAGCACGTTGCATAAATCTTGACACGCCTTTGGGTGATCCAATTTGCACGATGGTTTCTACCGGCCTGAAGTCTACACCAAGGTCGAGAGAAGAGGTACACACCACAGCCTTTAAATTGCCAGAATGCAAATTCTCTTCTACCCAATTTCTAAGCTCTCTGCTGATACTTCCGTGGTGCATGGCTATTACTCCGGCAAGATCGGGATCTAAGGTCAGGAGGTTTTGGTACCAGATCTCCGCCATGGCTCTTGTGTTGGTAAAGATCAAAGTAGATTGACTGCTGTGAATAAGTGGCAGTACTTTTTGCAACATGGCCAATCCGATGTGCCCAGCCCATGGAAACTTTTCAATCTCATCAGGGAGCAAGGTTTCTACCTTGATGACTTTATGAATGTCTGCTTTGATTACGGCTATATTTTTCTTGAGGAAGTTGTCTCCCATTAATACGTCCAGTGCTTCATCCATATTTCCGATTGTAGCAGATATTCCCCACAACTTAAACTTTGGGCTGACGGTTTTTAATCGTGAAATCGCTAGCTCCATTTGGACACCACGCTTTGAACCAATGAGTTCATGCCACTCATCAACTACAATGGTTTTTAGGTCTTTAAAGTATTTATCGTAATGCTTGGAGGCTAAAAGCAGGTGCAAGCTCTCAGGGGTAGTGATCAATACATCTGGTGCTTTTCTTTTTTGCTTGGCTCTTTCGCTTTGCTTGGTATCCCCTGTACGGATGGCTATATTCCAATCCAAATTTAGGTCATCAACCAATCTTTGTCCTGCCATTTGTATTTCTTTGGCCAAGGCTTTTATGGGAGTGATCCATATTGCTTGCAATCCAGCGGTCTTTTCTTTACGTTGAAGGTGTTCTAAAACGATGGGTACAAAAAGGGAATAAGTTTTGCCTGAGCCAGTGGGCGCATTTACCAATCCTGATTTTCCACTGAGATAGGCGTCCCATGTTTCTTTTTGGAAAGGATATACTTCCCAGCCCTTCTTACTAAACCAGGATATTCCAGTTTTTAGATCTGGCTGCATTAAGGATAGATCTTGTTTATGATGCGCGAGTCATAGATGGCATCTTGAATCTTTGGGCGATAATTATTTCGACCATATTTTTTGTTCGTCATCTTAGGATAAGTTCTATTTGCCAAGATCACATAAACGATCTGATTTTCAGGGTCTGCCCATGCAGCTGTACCCGTAAAGCCAAGGTGGCCGAAGGTTCTTGAAGAAGCTTTTTCTGACATATTGGGTACTTCATTTTTGTCCATTTGATACATGTCAAAGCCGATTCCCCTTCGGAGGCCTCCACTACATCGACTGGTATATTTTCGAATGGTTCTAGGCTCTAAGTATTGCTTGCCACCATAGTAGCCTTGATTGATCAAAAGCTGCATCAAAACCGCAACGTCATTGGCATTGGCAAACAAACCCGCATGTCCAGAAACACCACCCATCATTGCAGCTCCCATGTCATGAACATGACCATGAATTTCCTGCATTCTAAAGTAATCATCCTTTTCTGTTGGTGGTATTCTATTGATGTTATGATAATTTAGGGGATTAAAAGTTGCTGTTTTTAACCCAAGTGGTTTATAAAATTTTTCCTTTGCAAATTGGTCCAATGGTTTTTTGCTTTGTTGCCTCACCATATCCGCAAGCAAATAGAATCCAAGGTCTGAATATTTATAGTCTTTGTTTTTTCTTAGTTCAGAATCATAAATCCGTTGCCTAATCGTGTCTTGATAGCCTTTTTTTAAGTATAATTTATCTGCTACCGTTATGTTAAAATCTTTTGAATATTTACTTGCGTAAAACTTAGAGGAAGGTTTTGTTTGAGATCTTGATTCATCTAATGTTTCTAAATAAAATTTCAACCAAGTTTGCAAACCAGCCCTATGCCTCATCATCTCTTCAACCGTCAAGTCGGCTTTGTTAGTTTTCTTAAGCTTAGGCAGGTATTTGGACATTGGCTTACTCGTCATCACTTTTTCTAACTCATCGAGTTTCATGACAGATAAGGTGGTCGCCAAAACCTTGGTTAAAGATGCTAGGTCGAAAATGTCCTCCACTTTTGTCTCGATCTTTTTTGAATAACTATGGTATCCGTAGGCTTTTTCAAAAATGATCTTTCCATCTTTAGCAACTAGCACTACACAACCAGGTGTGGACTTAGTTTTAACTGCATCTTTTGCCAAAGAGTCGATGGTATGATTTAAGGTGAACGAATTGATCCCTACTTTTTCTGGCATCTCATAACCCAGTCGAAATAAAAAAGGCGTATTCACGCCTGCACCAAAAGGAGATCTTTCTGAGGCAGTAACTGGCAGCCTACCTTTCATACTTATCGCTCCAAACAATGCTTGGGCAGCGAGATCTTGCGTGTCTTCATTTTCTTGATATGCACACTGCAGCCAGTCGATTTCGTCAAAGTACTTGAGACTGTAAGGAGTTCCAAAAACGGTCAAAACAACTTTTGTTCTTTTAGCAAGATCCTTTATAAATGCTATTTTCTCGTCATTAAATCCAAAGTTTTTGCTTGCATAAGAACTTACGTCATGAAGGCTGACAACCACTACCTCTTTCTTACCTAATAGGTCTAAATACTTTTGAGCGTTTTCCTTTTCCGTTCCGGTCTTTAAAAAGTAATGCTCTACATTGGCGTATTTGGTCATTCGCATTTGGAAGTCCGTGACCCTATCTGCCCCCACTGCAATTGACGCCAAACTCAAAGTGTCGAGCTTTTGAAAAGGTATAAGGTATTTTCGATTTCTCACCATAGTCAGAGAAGCTTCTATCAGCTTTCGTTTGAGGACTTTAGCTTCTGGAGAAAAAATATCTTCTCTTACATTTGATGCATCAATGGGTGTAAAGCTGGTAAGGCCATATTGATATTTAGCCACCAATGCTTTCATGACAGAATTTTCAAAATCAGCCATTTTTATCCTTCCATCTTGCAAGAATAATTTAATTTTTGTTACTGCTGCTTCGATGTCTTCGGGTAGCAACAATATATCATTGCCTGCTTGCAATGCCTTGGCTTCCACCTCTCCTACTTTATAATGTTTTGTTACGCCTTTCATTCCCAAGCCATCTGTGATGATCAGCCCATTGAATCCCATGCTATCTTTCAGCAGCTGAGTCACAGCTTTTAAAGAAAGCGTGGTAGGCAGATTAGGTGTATCATCAATGGCTGGAATGGCCAAGTGCGCCACCATCATAGATTGTACTCCTTTGTCGGCAAGCACTCTAAAAGGATACAATTCCAAACTGTCAATTCTATTGATGGAATGATTTATCAAGGGAAGATCATAGTGAGAATCCATGTCTGTATCTCCATGTCCGGGAAAATGTTTGGCGCAAGCCATAATACCATTATCCTGCATGCCTTTCATATACATGTAGCTCTTGGTAGTAACATTAAACCTATCCTCCCCAAAAGATCTGGTATTGATAACTGGATTTTTGGGATTATTGTTGATGTCAGCAACTGGCGCAAAATTAACGTGGACGCCTACCCGCTTGAGGTGCTCCGCTATTTTAACACCCATGTCATAGATAAGTCTATTTTCTTGTATGGCTCCGAGTGTCAGTTGATTTGGAAAACTAAATCCATCTTTTTTAAATCTCATCCCCAACCCCCACTCTGCATCCATAGAGATCATCAAAGGGATCTTAGATAATTTTTGGAATTGATTGATCAATTCAATCTGTTTTTCAGGCGTCCCTTGAAAAAAGGTTAGGCCTCCGATATGATGTTTTGTAATAAAAGATTCTACCTGTTTGACATGATCAGGTCCTTTATCTGAGTGTGCCCTCAACCACAATAATTGGCCGATCCTTTCATCCAAACTCATTCCATCAAAAGTAGACCTTGCCCATTCCTCAGCTTGTTCTAGACTATCAGTCTGTCCATTCAAACTTACTTGAAAGATAATAACTATGAAAAGTAAGCGTAAAAATTTGCTTGAGATATGCTTGATATGATGCGACATTGTACTAAAAAGTGTTTCTATATGGAATAAAGGTAAGCAAAAATCTCTGGAGTCATTTGTTAAAAACAAATGACCCATACCCTTCAAGAACGCACAAAAATCTCTGGATATTCTGCTACCTTCTTTCAATACGTTCCAATTTTTCTTCTGAAAAACGGGAAGTTTTATTCCGCCATGAAAGAATATAAAGAAGTAAAAAGCATGCTAGAAAATTATTCTTTATCATACACAAAAAAGGCTAGCTCCCTATGGAGCTAGCCTTTTTTTAATTCGCCGAAGCTTTAGCCTGACCGGCCAGGGCGAAGGCGAACAAATGCCAGAGGCATCCCTTTGGGACAGCCTATTGCAATTTAAATTTAACTGGTAGGTTAAATTGAACCTTAACAGCTCTACCTCTTTGCTTGCCAGGATTCCAAGTAGGCATCATTTTGACTACTCTTAAAGCCTCGGCTCCGCAACCTGCGCCGATATCTCTTACTACCTCTGGGGCAGTAATGGTACCAGATTTATCGATAACGAATCTCACAACACAAGTTCCTTCTACACCATTTTCTCTGGCGATAGCAGGGTATTTGATATTCTTATAGATAAATTCCAACATCTTTTTGTTGGCACATTGTTTTTTAGCGGCTTCATCTCCAGCTGATTCACAACCAGGGAATTTAGGCATTTCTTCAACCACCTTGAATATTTCGTCTACCTCCGGCTCTGGTGGTGGCGGCGGTGGTGGTGGCGGTGGTGGTGCTTCTTTTTTGGGTGGCGGCGGTGGTTCATCTACCACAGTTTCTTCTTCTACAGATTGATCCACGAATTCAGGTTCTTCCTCTTCCTCGATTTCTTCTTCTGGTACCTCTTCAATCACCGGTGGTGGTGGCGGAGGAGGAGGAGGGGGAGGTTCAGCTGTACGCGGTGGCTCAACTTCAATGTCATCATCCATTTCAAGTGCGTCATCCGGGATATAAATGGCTTTATCATATTGTGTCCAACCAAAAGCCAGGGTACTAAGACCAACAGCTAAAGCTAAACCCAACAAAGAGAAAGGCATTGTATAAGTAGATCCCAATGCATTCACTTCCTCGTACTTGGTTCTGTTGGCCAAAAGTGACTTAACAGGACGAGAGGCATGTTCTTTTGAAGCAAAGCGTGCAAAGTTAGATCTCATAAAAAATATCAACCCGACTAGAAGAAGTATCAAAAAGATAACTACTCCTAGTAGTGCATTTCCTGTGAGCTCTATGTTAACTAAAAACAGCATGCTACGAAAATTTAATAATTATGAATTTGTACACCATATAACCCAGTATACAGCCGATAATATTAGCAATAATATCTAAGTATTCAAAAAATCTGTTTGGATAAAACCATAATTGAATGAATTCTAGTAATATTCCAAACAAAATACAGACAATCAATACCACAGATACATTTTTAACGCTTAATTCTAGGTCATGTTTATGATTTCCATAAAAAAGCAACATAACCAAAATCCCATAGACAAAAGCGTGTCCAAATTTATCAACTGCAACTAAATCCCATAAAGACTGTGGCAAACTTATTCCTCCCTGAGTGGAGAGGTAAGTGATAACCGAAGCCCATATAAAAGCGGGTAAATAGCTCTTCAATAGTAACAGATGCGTTTGTTTTTGATTTTGGTGTATGTGGAGGGGGATGTTTATTTGTTTATGCGTTTATTTGTTTATGCGTTCTCCTACGCCCTGGCCGGTCAGGCTAAAGCTTCGACGAACTTGTGTATTTGTTTATGGTTTATTGAGTAAGCAACGAGTAATTCTTGGAACTTTATGATTTATTAAATCCTTCAATTCTTTTAATCAAATCCATTCTTTGATGAAGTACCCTAATAATTTCGATAGTATCATCTTCCAAAATTCTATAAAATATAATATGGGACTTGATGAGCAATCCTCTATATTTATTACGGATACCCTCATAGTCTTTTCCTAAATCTGGATTCTTACATATTTCATTGAATTTTGAAGTAATTATCTGGATGTATCTATCCGCTTGTTCTACAGACCAGTTTTCAAAAGTATATTCCCAAATATTTATTAAATCAGAATTAGCTTTTCTTGTAAGTCGGTAACTCATTTAAGGTTATGCTTTTTGTGAAGCTCTTCCAAAAAAAGTTCTGGATCAAAATCTTCAACATAGCCACTTTCTTCTCCTTCAATTAGCGCTTGGCGAAGTGCTTTTTTCTTATCCTCTTCTTGCTCTAATAGTCGAAGCGCTGCTCTTACTACTTCACTTGCATTATTATACCTTCCAGTGTCGAGAATAGATCTAACAAACTTTTCGAAATGATCCCCTAAAGAAATTGAAGTATTTTTGCTCATAACAATGCATTTTGTTTAAGTTACCAATATTTGGTAAATTTTGCAAGGCTTGCAATGCTTTAGCTTAAAATCTCTAAGCAATCACTGCAGAATATCCCTCAGCATCCATTAATGCTTCCAGCTCACTTTCATCATTCATCTCGATCTTGACGATCCAACCGGCTTCGTAAGGATCTGAGTTGATCAATGTAGGTTCATCTCCTTCGGATTCATCCAACTTTGGATTAAATTCTAGAATCTTACCCGAAACAGGCATGAATAGGTCTGAAGTTGTTTTTACCGCTTCGACTGTTCCAAAGACATCGTCTTTTGCTAGGTCTTCTCCCACGGTTTCTACTTCTACGTATACCAATTCGCCCAATTCGCCTGCAGCATAATCTGTGATGCCGACGTAAGCAATATTTCCTGACTCAACTTTGACCCATTCGTGGTCTTTGGAGTACTTTAAACTAGCGGGTACATTCATTTTTCTTTGATTTAAATTGAGGAGGTAATTAAGGAAAAACCTATGAGAAAATAAAGCAAAAGCTCTGTTAATTTAGATTGTTTGGTCAAAAAAGCTCAAAGCAATAGTATTAATGACAAAGTGGAGGAAAATTTCCTTGCTCCCAAAATGAAAACTCTAATGGGATAGACATATTCAATCCTCTTAAAATGATCATTATTCCCACAATGATCACAAAATAAGGGAATAGGCTTCTTAACTTTATAATATTACTCATGGAGAATTTGCCCAGCATCATCACTATTAGTAACAAAGGTATTGTACCCAAGCCAAAACAAAACATATAAAATACGCCATAAAGCATATTGGCGCCACTCAAAGCGGCAGCCAAAGCAAAATAGACTAAGCCACAAGGTATAAATCCATTTAAAAGCCCTAATTTAAATGCAGAGGATTTTGTACTTACGTTTATATGCTTTGAAATTACCGATGTGATTTTATTAAAATTTTGGCCAATATTTATTGTTATAGGAATATATTTGGAGCATAAAGAATACAACGCTATTAAAATCATCAAGGCTCCTAAGATTATTGCTAGTTGTTTTTGGAAGCCAGCTATCGCGACACCCCATCCCAAAATGCTCAATAGAAATCCTAAAAAAACATAGGTTGAAATCCTTCCTAAATGATAGAAAAAGGAAAAAAAAGCAACTTCAAATTTTTCCTTAGCATTCATTGGAATTGATAGTACAATTGGTCCACACATTCCAACACAATGCAAACTCCCAAACAAGCCAAAAGTAAAAGCAATGATAAAAGGCCCCATTTTAGGTAAAGATTTTTTCCTCTGTAAAGTACTTTTTTTCTTTGCTTGACCAGTCGACTTTTATTTTCCATAAACCGCTCGGATCTAAGTCTTTTAATTTGATAGACATCTGTCTATTCTCATCTAAGACTATACGTGTCTTTTTATCAAAGCTCTTATTTGAAGGTCTATACAACATAACCTCTCCTTGTGATTTTTCCATACCTAATGGAAAGGTCAAAACAACTATTCTATCCTCTTGAGAATAATCTATTTTTATAGGCTCAGCCATTTTGTTAGCATTCTCTCTTTTACTTCTAAAAGCCTCATAGGCTAGATCTTTTGCATAATAATTTTCTTGCACCAAATATGATTTATTCTTAGTGGAAAAGATAACTACAGAAATCATCGTAGCCACAAAACAAGAATAAAATATTGCGATTGCTGTTCCCCAATGTATTTTCATAAATATCTTTTTATTTTATTGGACCCAAAAATGTTGTTTTCACTTTATCAATTACTTTGTCATCCGAATAGACATCGATAATTACCTTAGTTGACCTTGACTTTAATTTGTCTTTATCAATTTCAATAAATAATGACCCTTTTGCTATTTCTTGTTTTTCAATATCATGAATGGACTGACCAACTAATTTTATTTCACCATCCATATTTTTTAACTTGAATGATAAATTTTCAATTTTATTGGTTGTCTTGTTTATGATCTGATAGTTATACAAATTGCTGATATCTCCTTCTGAATTTTCTTGAAACATTACACCTGGCGTACGAAGCAGAATTAGCTCAATGTCACCTCTTTGGATAAGCAAATAAGATTGAAGCCCTATTAAGATGCTTAAAACCGAAATATATGCCCAGACTCTCGCTGTAAATATTTTTGGGGTTTTTTCCTCAATATTGCTATGGGAGTCGTATCTGATCAGCCCATTGGGCTTTCCTATTTTTGTCATGACCTCATCACAAGCATCCATACAAGCAGTGCAATTGATACATTCCAGTTGAGTACCATTTCTAATATCAATGCCCGTTGGACACACTTTAACACAAAGATCACAATCAACACAATCCCCATTTTGAGGGACATTATTATTTATGGGTAATTCAACAAAAGCATCCCTATTTGAATTTCTATTTTTTTGCAATTTGCCTCTCGGCTCTCCACGTATCCAATCATAAATTACAACAATAGAATTTTTAACCAACAAAACACCTTGGAGTCTTCCATATGGACAAACAACCAAACAGACTTGTTCTCTAAAAAATGCGAAGATGTAATAAAAGAGGAGTGAAAAAAGAACCAATGCAAAAAATCCATACAAATGTAAATTTATCGGATCTTTTATGATTTTAAAGAGTTCATCAACACCAATAATGTATGCCAAAAAAAGGTTTGCAATACAGATAGAAATAGCAAAGAAAACTACATGCTTCAAAGATTTCTTAAATATCTTTTCTGAGGTCCACGGTGCTTTATGAAGTCTTTTTTGAGCATTAAAATCTCCCTCAATGGCGTATTCAATTTTACGGAAAACCATTTCTAAAAAAATTGTTTGAGGGCAAACCCAACCACAAAATAGTCTTCCAAATACTACTGTAAAAAGTACAATAAACAGCATGAAAGTTATCATACTCAAAGCTAATAAATGCATATCCTGAGGTGTAAACACAACACTAAACAGAATGAATTTTCTTTCTACTATATTTAGTAGTACTAATGGATCACCTTTAATTTTAATAAATGGAATAACAAAAAAGACAACCAATAATACATAACTAAGTCCTGACCTAAGTTTAAAATATTTACCATTGACCTTCTTTGGATATATCCATACCCTTCCACCATGTTTGTCAACAGTTGAAATTTTATCTCTAAAACCATCTTTCTTTACCTCAGAATCCTTTTTGGACATCTTATTTATATTTGACCTTAATCATTTTCGGCTTCCGCCTTATAAACTTCGCCTTGAGGCTCCTTAGCATTTGGTGGATTCGTACCTTGAATGGAGAGAATATAACTAGCGACTTTATGCATATCGGAAGGAGACATTTGATCTTTCCAAGCAATCATACCTTTTGCTGGAACACCATACTTGATGGTTTTAAAGACTTCTTTTATTCCCCCTCCGTGCAGCCAATACTCATCCGTTAAATTAGGGCCGACACTTCCAGGTGCACCGCCACCATGATCCATATGACAAGTAACACAGTTTGTCTTAAAAACACCTCTTCCTGCTGACAATGAACTTTTATCAATCAAAGCAACAATATTGCTTTCATCAATCTTATTAGCTTGACGTTCTAAGAATTCTTCCTTTGCGATTTCAGCTGCTTCCATTTCTAAATAATAATAGTCTTGAGTCGATAAAGCATCATCTGAAAAATGATAATATCCCATATATACAACTCCAATTACAATGGTCAAATAAAAGCCATAAAGCCACCATGGAGGTAAATTATTATCCAACTCTTCAATTCCATCATAGGTGTGATCAAACAGAATATCTTCTTCTTGATCGATAGGGACAATATTGGTAAGACGTTCTTTAAGTCTTTCCCCAAATGGTATCTTCTCAGCCAAAAGCGCATTCAATTCCTTAATCTTACCTTGTTCACGTAATAGATGAATCTGATAATCTTTAGAGAACTTGAATAAGGTAAAAAGTAAAAAGAGACCTGCATAAATAAAAACTATGATACCAATACCTAGGGATATTGGACCAAAAAGACGTACAAAAGAACTGCTTTCTACAATGGTACTTACTTGCTGTGCATTAAGTGTGCACATCGGTAATAGCCCAAATATTAATACTAAAATCTTAAAATGAAACTTCATACTTTTAAATTTTGAATTCAATATCTCCATCATCTTCAAGGGGCAATCCACCCATTTTATTTATAAAACCCTTTTCATATTTATAAACATTGTAGGTCATCGCCACAAAAAAAATGAAAAAGATGACTAGTGGAATGATTGCCAACCAGTTAATATTCTCAATAGATTCTAAAATATATTTATACATTATTTTTTATTTAACTTCAACTAATGGGTTTTTAATATCTGTTCCTAAGCGTTGCAAGTAGGCTATCAAGGCAACGATCTCTTTATCTTCCAAACGATCTTGTTTTACGCCTTCTTTAGCCAGGTTTTCTGAAATCTGTTTTGCTTGTCGTTTTAAATCAGCGATTGCATTTTCTGGATAATCATCTGGATAAGGAGTCTTTAAAAGCTGTAAAGCTTTAATTTTCCCATTTACCAATGATAGATCTAAATCGTCTTCCAATAACCACGGATAAGGTGGCATAATAGAACCTGGTGACATAGCTTGAGGGTCAAGCATATGATTATAGTGCCAAGAGTCCGTATACTTTTTGCCTATACGATGCAAGTCTGGGCCTGTCCTTTTGGATCCCCATAAAAATGGCCGATCATAAATAAATTCTCCCGACTTAGAAAACTCCCCATATCTTTCAGTTTCAGATCTAAAAGGTCTAATCATTTGAGAATGACAACCTACACAACCTTCTCTGATATAAATATCTCTTCCTTCTAATTCCAGTGGAGTGTAGGGCTTAACCGTGGCTATCTTTGGTACGTTCTCATCAACTAAAAGCATCGGAAATATTTCCACCATACCACCAATCAAAACGGCAATTAATGTAAACGTTGATAAAGTGAGTGATCTTCTTTCTATCCAACGGTGCCAATGCTCTCCTTTATGCTTGACATAAGTGATTCTTTTGGGAGCTGATGCTGTTTCGGTAGGTTTAAAGTTTCCGCTCTGGGCCGTTTTATATAGGTTGTAAATCATGACAAATAGTCCTGCAAAAAACATCAACCCTCCGAAGGATCTCAGCGCATACATTGGAATAATTTGAGTAACTGTCTCAAGGAAATTTGTGTATTGTAAGAATCCATCATTTGTAAATTGCTTCCACATCAGTTGCTGAGTTACTCCAGCAACATATAATGGTATGGCATAAAACAAAATTGCTAATGTTCCAATCCAAAAATGAATATTAGCTAATTTTACAGAATACAATTTTGTATCATAAAGTGTCGGTATTAGCCAATAGAGCACCCCAAAAGTCATCATCCCATTCCAACCTAAAGCAGCAACATGAACATGAGCAATGGTCCAATCTGTATAATGAGTAATCGCGTTCAATGACTTAATTGACATCATCGGCCCTTCAAAAGTAGACATCCCGTATGCGGTGACCGCTACAACTAAAAATTTCAACACAGGATCAGATCTTACTTTGTCCCATGCTCCTCTTAGTGTTAATAGCCCATTGAGCATTCCTCCCCAAGAAGGGGCTATCAACATGAGTGAGAATACCATCCCTAGTGATTGAGCCCAATCTGGTAAAGAGGTATATAATAAATGGTGAGGACCTGCCCATATATAAATAAATATTAATGCCCAAAAATGAATGATAGACAATCGATAAGAGTAGATTGGTCTGTTAGCTGCTTTTGGCAAGTAATAATACATCAACCCTAAGTATGGTGTTGTCAAAAAGAAAGCAACTGCATTGTGTCCATACCACCATTGTACCAAGGCATCTTGCACGCCTGCAAAAACGGGATAACTTTTGAATAGACTTACTGGAATTACAAGATTATTAAAAATGTGCAAAACCGTAACGGTTATAAAGGTAGCTAGGTAAAACCATATGGCAACATAAAGATGTGTCTCCCTACGCTTTAAAATTGTTCCTATCATATTGATTCCAAAGGCTAACCAAACAACAGCAATCGCAATGTCAATTGGCCATTCGAGTTCAGCATACTCATGGCTACTTGTTATTCCTAGTGGCAAAGTAATAGCTGCTGCTACAATGATGGCTTGCCAACCCCAAAAGTGAAAATTACTTAGGGCTTTGCTATACATTGGCGCTTTCAATAATCGCTGCAATGAATAGTAAACACCCATGAAAATCCCATTACCCACAAATGCAAATATTACTGCATTGGTATGTAATGGTCTTAGTCTACCAAAAGAAGTATAAGGCAATGAAAAATTTAATACTGGAAAAACCAGTTGCAATGCTAAAAGTAAACCGACTAACATTCCAACAACTCCAAAGACCGTGCAGGCCATTGCAAATTTTCTGACTATTTCATTATCATATTGAAAAGTTTCAATCTGTGGATTCCCCTTCATTTTACTGTTTTAAGTTGGTTCAAAAAATATTTGAGCATTTATTTTCAACTGAAAAATGATGCTAGCAAAATAAATGCATATTATTCTTTCTGCTTTTCATCATCCATTAAAATCCTCATAGAAGGTGTTGTATCATCATCATATTGCCCGTCTCTAACTGCCCAAAAAAAAGCGATCAAAAAACCTAGTGCCATGATCAAACTCAGAAAAATTAACAAAATGATGATTCGCATCTACTGATTTATTTTGATGCAAATTAGAGGCTATCTGAAGATTTACATCTGACCAATGTCTACTTAGAAAATGACTTTTATCACTATTTAAAACCATATTTTGACATGACTATCGTACTACTCAAGAGGCTAAACAATACGATCGTAATTGAAGAGATCGGCATCAAAACAGCTGCTATTAAAGGCGACAACATTCCTTTGACCGCAAAACTCAACCCAATGATGTTATAAACTAGTGCAAGGAAATAAGAAATATAAACCAAGATCTTTGCCTTCTTAGCAATCTCAAAAATTTTATCAAGACTTTTGAAATTCGAATCACTTAATACTATATCACATGCTGGAGTAAAACTTGAAGCATTACTAGTTATCACAATTCCCAAATCACTTTGTGCCAATGCTCCAGCATCATTCAGACCATCACCCACCATTGCTACAATTTGGTTTTGTTCTTGAAGTTCTTTTATGAAATTTAATTTATCAATTGGGCTTGAATTAAAGTGCAGATTTTTTATTCCTCCAAAGAGTTCAACTAGATTATTTTGCTCTGCATTATTATCTCCACTTAGCAATGAAATCTTTGCAAAGGTTTTAAATGATCTTAAAATTCGATTTAATCCTTTTTTATAATGGCTTTCTAAAATGAAAACCCCTACTTGTTTTCCATCAATGTTTACAAAGACAGTGGCATTGACACTATCCGCATTTGAAAAGTCACTACCAGCAAAAGCCTTCGAACCAATTCTAATTTTTTTTCCTTCGACAAGTGCTTCTATTCCTTTACCATCGTATTCTTCAAAGTATTCAGTCTCTTTCGAGAGAACACCTTGAATATTTAAAAAATCAGTTATTATTCTACTCATTGGGTGACTAGAATTTCTAACCAAAGAATAAATCAATATGCGTCTTTCATCATCGAGCTCTTCTCCAAAATAGCTTACACTAGATTTACTAACATCTGTAATTGTTCCAGTTTTATCAAAAACCACACTATTAACTTTTGTAAGTGTCTCTAAACTATTTATGTTTTTAACGAAAATGCCATTCTTTCCTAATATTCTAAGCAGGTTACCAAAAACAAATGGGATGGACAAAGCAATGGCGCAAGGACAGGATATGATCAGAACAGAAACTGCTGCATTCAAAGCAATATTAACATCATAGTTTATCCAATAGCAAAATGTCATTAAAGCAATTCCTAAAACTAAGAATGTGAAATTCTTGGCTACTCTATTTCCAAATTCTAAAGAAGTAACTGTACCCTTCTTTTTTGCAAAAGAAGAGTGGTTCCATAACTCCACCAAATAACTATTGGAAATGGCTTTATTTATTTTAATTTGAATCTCTGAGGATTTATTTCGGCCTCCAGCATAAATCAAGTCTCCTTTTGAACGCTTTACAGCTCTTTCTTCTCCAGTCACAAAGCTATAATCCAAGAATGCAGTTGATGATAATAAAACGGCATCACCAGGGATCAATTCTCCTGATTTGATAACAACTACATCGCCAGTTTTTACTTTATTTAATACTATTTGGCTTTTGATACCATTTTTTAATATGGTACATGCTATTGGAAAATAAGACTTATAATCCTTGTCAAAAGCAATGTTATCAAATGTTTTTTGCTGGAACCATTTTCCAACTAAGAGAAAAAATATTAATCCTGCCAAAGAGTCTAAATACCCTGGCCCAATATTCATTACTATTTCAAAAACACTTCTAGTGAACAAAGCAATGATACCAATACAGATTGGCACATCAATATTGATTGATTTTTGTCTTAAGGCAAGTCTTGCAGATTTAAAATAAGTGCTTGAGGAATAAAACAGTACAGGAAGTATGAGTATTAAGTTGATATACTTAAAATAATTTTTCAATTCAGGATTTGCATTTGGGTCAAACCCTAAATACTCTGGAAAACTTAAAAGCATAATATTGCCAAGACAAAATCCAGCTATCCCAAGTTGATTCCATAAGGAGCGATCTTTTTGAATGATCTTTTTGTCCAGACTTTCTAGATTGATGCTTGGAGCATAGCCTAATGAAGCCAATGTTTCGACCACTTTTTTTAGAGTGATCACGGAAGGTGCAAAAACTATTTTTGCTTCTTTTTTCAAAAAATTAACCCTTGAAGAAATGATTCCATTTTCAATTAAATACAAATTTTCGATTAGCCAAACGCATGCCACGCAATAGATTTGTGGTAATTTCAACTTTATGATCATTTGTTGATCATCTTCGTATTGTATTAGATCTTTTACAACCTCCTCATTTAACAAAAAATCATACTTGGAAGCAATTGGTTTTGTCAAACCATTTTGCCTCTGATCTATCAATTGGTAATAATTTGTAAGATTATTTTGTTGCAAAATGGTATAGACGGTTTTACAACCATGACAACAAAATACTTTATCCTCAAATTTGACGACCTGACTATTTGCTGAATCTCCACAATGAAAACAACTTGCGTTAAGGTTTTCTTCCTTCTTTTTGATCTTCAATACTTGATTCATATTGAAAATAAAGTTAAAGCAGTCAAAAACCATTGGTCATGACAAAAGTCATAGGTCGTGATACCATTTATCATCTCCTAGAACCCAAGAAGGGTGTACTTTTAATGAAAATATTTGAAAATGCTTTTTACAAAACTTAAATCACTGAAGAATGTAAGTGTCACTGGCCGTTTAATCCGGTTTGTATTGTTTGATTTTATATTGGCTTTTTTTGATTTAAACCTTGAAATAGAGTATTCTTTATTATTGATATTAAACTTTGTTGCACTTTCACTACTTCTTAGTACCCTTACCGGTATTAGCTTGGTGGTTGGATTTTTTCAATACTTCAAGAGGAGTGGGGTATGAATGGAGCTATTCAGGGCAAGAGTTGATATTTTTTGATCCTTTTTCCAGCTTAGATATTTGAGCCCTCTGCACACCAATTAGTTTTCCCAATTCTTCTTGGGTGAGATTTCTTTCCTTCCTTGCTTTTTTTATCATCTCTCCTATCAAATCCATACTCAGGTCAAATTCATATTGATCTCTTTTTAAGGTACCAGGTTTTCCGATGTAATTATTTTTAACCTCATATAATGCCATCTTTTTCATCGTAGTTATTTTTATTGAATACTTAGCGTTGAAAATACTTTGCAAGGCATACGTGTACAGATTTCTCGACTCCACTGTGTTCCGCTCGAAATTGTCTTAAAAGTAATCTCGTTGATCCCTCCATTTCGCTCCACTCCAGTCGGGATGACAAAGCTATTAACCACATTTGCCACACTTTAAATTTATAAGCGCAACATTGCATTATTAGGAATCTCAGGATAATAACACTTAAAAAAACAATTTTCATTACTCTAAATTTATAGACACCGCATTATTAGAATATAAATAAGGGTAGTATGAATTAAACAAATGTTTCTGTAAATAGAAACATTTGTGGTTTTCTTTTTTGAAGAAAAAGTGTTTGGTTGGAAAATCTGGCCTTAATGACATGGCAGTTAGGTGGAAAAATAGTCTGTCTCACTAACGAAAGTGATCTAGTACCTACCACAAAAAAAGCCCAGACTTTATCCAAGTCTGAGCTTTTAGTATATCATTAATACAAGTCCTAAATTAACTCTTAGCTACTTGCTTTTCTTCTTTCAAATATTCTTTCACCCATTGTGAAGTAACTGACTTCGGTCTTTCTAATGGCATTCCTAAGGCTCTAGACCAAACTAAGGAAGACAATACACCCATCGCTCTTGAAACTCCAAATAGTACGGTATAGAAGCTATATTCTTTCATACCATAGTGTACCAATAAAGCACCTGAGTGAGCATCTACGTTTGGCCAAGGATTTTTAACCTTGCCTAAAGATTCTAATATCCCCGGAACCACGTCAAATACTTTCCATACGATGTTCACGATGTCATCGTCCTTTATGTATTGCTCTGCAAAAGTTTTCTGTGCAACAAAACGAGGATCAGGTCTTCTTAATACTGCATGACCATATCCAGGAATAACTTGTCCAGAAGCCAAAGTACTATTTACATAGTCAGCGATCTGCTCCTTGGTTGGATTGGTTGTTTCCAAAGCATCAACCATCTTAAAAATCCACTTGATGACCTCTTGATTTGCTAAACCGTGTAATGGGCCAGCCAATGCACTCATGCCACCTGCTAAGGCAAAGTAAGCATCGCTCAAAGTCGAACCTACTAAATGGGTTGCGTGCGCTGAAGCGTTTCCACCTTCGTGATCCGCGTGGATCGTCAGGTATAATCTCATCAAGCTCTTAAAGTCTTGGGTATCACTAACACCCAACATGTGCGCGAAGTTTGCTGCCCAGTCTAATGATAAGTCTGGAGCTATATGATCACCGTTGTGATAAGTTCTTCTATATATGTATGCTGCCACTCTTGGCAACCTTGCAATCAGATTCATCGCATCCTCATAAGTAGGATCCCAGTATTCTGATTTGTTCATGCCCTCTGCATATCTCCTTGAAAATTGACTTCCTGTCTGCATCGATATAATAGCAGCAGTCAATTGAGTCATTGGATGTGTGTCTGGTGGAAAAGAGTCCAACACTTTGAAGGTATGCTCAGGCACATTTGACCTATGCTTCCATTGCTTGCACAACCAACTAACTTGCTCGTCTGTCGGAATTTCTCCAACCAACATCAACCAAAACAATCCTTCTGGCAAAGGCTCATCGTCACCTTTTGCTTTAGGAAGTTTTTCTCTTAATTCAGGAATGGAGTAGCCACGAAATCTAATACCGTCAATTGGATCTAACTGAGAGGTTTCCCAGATCATACTCTTGACACCACGCATACCACCAAAGACTTGCTTTAGAGTTACTTCGTCAACTTTTAGTCCTGAGTGTTCTTTTAAAAGCGCCTTTATTTCTGACCCTAAGGCTTTAGACTTTTGTTCAAAAAGTTGTTTAAGGGGATCTCTATATTCTGAATGCACGTGTTCGTTTAAATCCATTAGTAAAATTAATTTATATCAATCGATAAATTTAGACATTTTAGTTGAATATTCGTTAACAGTTCATGGTCTGCTTTGATACTATTCAAACAAATAATTCTCAATTTAGGTGTAAAAATATCTTATTTCTTTTCAAAAAGCTGCAAAGGCGCATCATTATTCGCAATTGCAATCCAATATTTCCCTCCTGCTCCTTTAATTTTCTTTAAGTCTTTGACATCGCCAGGGATAAAGACTCCGTTCTCTTTCATTCCAACCAGGCTATAACCTGCTCCGTTATTTCCCTTGAGTAAAAACCCTACTCCCGCGTCATTTCGTGGCGTCTCTACTTCAGAGGCAAACAAATTACCTCCTAACAATAGATCAAGTAAACCGTCTCCGTCAAAGTCCTCTACTACAATACCATTTATTGATGATACTTGAACCTCATTAGAAAGTTTCTCAAATTCAAAATCTCCTCCATTATTTCTAAAAATACCTGAGGCAAAATTATTGGCTTCAAGATGATAAGCCTTATCCAAAGCGGCTCCATACACCTCTTTTAGATCAGCCGATCCAAAGGCATGATAAGTTGGGAATTTTTCTTTTATGAATGGCATTTGCTCTGAAGAACATTCTCTCCCTCTCAAAGGATAGCAAATACCTTGATTGAAATATCCCAAAACTATATCCTGAGAACCGGAATTGTCAAAATCGTTTAAATAAATGTGAAATGGTTCTGACTTGCTTGCTTTGTATTTATAATTCAATCCCAAGTTACCTGCGATGATATCTTGGTCTCCATCACCATCCAGATCGGCCACTTCCAGCGCAGACCACCAACCTTTATTATCAGCAAAGCTGCTTATCTCTTTTTTCTTTAATCCACTGCCTGTATTCTCAAACAAATACAATCCTGACCATTCTCCAGCAACCAGTAGATCCATATCGTTATCACCTCCATAATCAAAAGCCTTTGCGCAGGTCACAATCCCAAGGCCGTTTAGTTCTGGACAAAAAATGTCTGTCTCGTTGACCAGTTTTTTATTTGAAGATAATAATATGTGAGATCGTTCTGCTCTTGGATATTCTCCTGGCTTCATCCTTCCGCCTACAAAGAGATCATTGACACCATCCCCATTAAAATCTGCAGTAACAACGCAAGAAGCTGAATTTTGTGGCAAGGCCATCTGAGTTTTTGAGAAACTGCCTTTCCCGTTATTAAGATATAATCGATCTTTGGTTTTTGGTCCTGAAGGAAATTCGTTTCCGCCGGAAGCAACATAAAGATCGAGATCACCATCTGCATCAAAATCTAAAAAGGCGGAACCCATATCTTCAAAATCAGCATCTTGAGAAAAAGCTTTGCTCGATCCAGTAAATTGTCCAGATGTATTTTGAAGATAGATAGAACCTGATTGACCCGATGCTCCTCCAATAAAGAAGTCTTCCAACTGGTCACCGTTTAAATCACCAACACTTAAAAAAGGACCGTGTTGTGAATTTTTATGTGGTAGTAATAATTCCTTTTTAAAATCATCGTAATCATTTTCTTTGTGAACAAAAGCAGGGCTTAAGCTTTTTGTCACTTCTGCAAATTTAGCGGCAACCTTATTCTTCTCTATGGCCGCATTATTGGCCTTGGTTTTGTCTATGCTCAAGATCTGATTTGCTTTGATTTCGCCCAGAACTTGCGTAACACCATCCGGCCAAATAACTTCAATTTTGATGACTTTATCATTGTCTCCCAATCCAAAATGAAGGATGTTGTCGCATACCGATTGAAATCCTCTTGTTGGGCTTAACTCCTGATATTGTAAGCCGTCATTTGTGTAGATGGTGACTTTTGCATTCCAACATAAAGCTGGCAAATATCTCCCTCCCGCCATTAATTTTATGCCTATATAATTATTTCTTCCATGGCCATTATTTCTATAAATGAAAGCTTCCTGATCCATATTATTGACTACTAGATCGAGGTCTCCATCTAGATCTAGATCTGCATAAGCTGCACCATTAGAATAAGATTTTTGGGTGATTCCCCATTCGTCATTTTCTAATTCAAATTTTAGATTGCCTTTGTTTTTATAAATCTGATTTTCTAGTTTATAAGTCGGTGGTTTATTTAACCATTTTTGTTTTTCTTGATTGGGAACATTTTGGTTGTAACGTGCTTTCATAGCTACAAACTCATTATTAAAATCGTTGTCCATCGCGTTGCGCTTGTACCCATTTGAGACGAAAAGATCCTTGTTGCCATCATTGTCAAAATCGGCGAAAAAAGTTGCCCAGGACCAATCGGTTTTATGAACCCCAGCTAGTTTTGCAATTTCACTAAAGTGACCAGACCCTTGATTAAGGTGAAGGGCATTAAACATGTATTGATACTGGTGTCCAAATTTTTTGTTTAGGTCCCAAAACAGCTCAGCATCCATAGAAGGCATCAATGTTTTTGATCTCAGATTATCGCCTGGTGCCATATCAACCACATAAATATCAAGCAATCCATCATTGTTGATATCGGCGATATCTACTCCCATACTGTAATAGGAAATGTGCCCAGTTTTTGCTTTGATCACATCTGTGAAGGTACCATTCTTATTGTTGATGTACATAAAGTCAGGTCTAGAAAAGTCATTGGCAACATACAGGTCTGTCCATCCATCGTGGTTATAATCAGAGGCTACTACGCCAAGTCCGAAACCATATTTGAGCATTCCTGCCTGCTCCGTTATTTTTGTAAATTTTTTGAATCCATCATTTCTATACAAGTTGCCTGAGTACTGAGCAACATAATTTTTGTCTTTTAATCTTTCAGCGACAGCATAAATATTTTCATTAAAATTGATGGAATGATTCATGACATAAAGGTCAAGGTCTCTATCTTGGTCCATATCAAAAAAGACCGCTTGAGTACTATGGCCTGTGTCATTGATTCCCCATTCGGCGCCAGCCTCGACAAAATTCATATTGCCTTTATTGATGTATAGCAAATTTTGTCTACCGACTGCTTGAGGAAATGCCCCAGATTTGCAAACATAAATATCTAGCAAGCCATCATTGTTGACATCTGCAATGGTTGCGCCTGTGCTCCAGGAATTTTCAAATCCATGACCAAAACCATTTGCTCCGGAACTTGCTGTAATATCTTTGAAATTCAGGTTGCCTAGGTTCTTGTAGAGCTTATCAGAACCCATGTTGGCGGTAAAATATAAATCTGGGAGGTCATCATTGTCAAAATCTGCTACGACAACCCCTCCTCCGTTAAAAAAATAATGGTAGGCAAAAATATTCCTAACGACATCTTGCTTGTTGACGTTGACGAAATCTACGCCGGTCTCATTTTTTCCTAAAAGTGTAAAGAGTGGGCCATCGGTTTTAACTGGTTTAGACTTTTGTCCAACGTCAGAGGCATTATCTTGGCAAGCGCACAAGAGGCAAAGCAAAAATATAAATGGAAGGAAGTCCTTCATGCGAAAAGTTATGATCAAATATTTATCTTAAAATTTATATATCAATACCTATAAAATTACGTAGTTTGAAGGTACTAGTTACTAGTAAAATGGTTTATTTGTCTCAGAGGTCAACAAAGACTTCTAAGAAGGATATCTTTGGTGTTGATCGGTTTATATTTTGATGAAATATTTATCAAAAATAACCAAATAAAAGTACAAATACCAACGACCCTTTTTAAGGAACAAAATGGATCTTGGAAAAAAGAAATTGTGCTCTTTCAATAAATTTAGTTTGGCGGTCGTATTTAGAAAGTAAAATCAAGCGTTTAAATTATATGATGATTATTCAAGATGTGTTAGTGGCTGATGAACTGTTTCAAAAGCATTTTTTATGCAATTTGTCGGCCTGCAAGGGAGCATGTTGTTGGGAAGGTGATTGGGGTGCTCCACTAGAAGAAGAAGAAAGAAAAATACTTGAACAGATCTATGACAAGGTAGCTCCTTACTTAAGTGAGGCGGGCAAAAAAGTGATTGAAGAAAGAGGACATTCTGTCTATTATGAACAACCAAAAGAATACGGAACCCCGTTGATAAACAATAAAGCTTGCGCCTACATGACGTATACTGAATTGGGTATTGCTAAGTGTGGTATAGAACAAGCCTACGAAGACGATAAAATAGACTTTAAGAAGCCTATTTCTTGTCATCTTTACCCAATAAGAGCTTCAAAAAATGAAGAAACCGGATTTGAGGCACTAAATTACGATGAATGGGACATTTGTAGTGCTGCTTGTGATAAAGGCGAAAAAGAGCAACTACCCGTATTTAAATTCGTACAAGATGCTATCAAAAGAAAATATGGAGCGGGTTTTTTCGAGGAGATGGAACACGCTGCAAAGTTTCTCAATGAATAATACCTTTATGATTAAAGATGGTGCTAAAGATTTTGAATTCTGTCAAAATATTAGTGATATTCTCAAACATAACTGGAACAAGGCTTTAACAAGACATAAAATTTTGAAAATGAGGCACAAAGGTTATACCTTTGCATACTTTTTAAACAATCTCAAATTTTTTTGAAACTATAATAGAATGGCATTAATAGGTAATATTAGAAAGAATAGTTGGATCTTAATTCTTTTCATAGGGTTGGGTCTTGCTGCATTCATCATGATGGACATGTTTAGTCAAAAGGGCCCAGGTGGCGGTGCTCCTACAGAAATTGCTTCTGTAAATGGCGAACCAATTGATTACAGAAAATTTAATCAAGCTGAGCAGATCAGGTATAGAGGTTCTGGAGGTAATACTTTTGGACAAAGAGAAAATCTGTACAACTATTTTGTTGAGGAATCATTATTGAAGCAAGAAGGCCAAAAATTAGGACTTGACGTAGGAAAAGAAGAATTGTTGGATCTTCAATTTGGAAATAGACTAAGTCCGATCATTCAAAATACATTTAGAGGTGCAAACGGTCAAGTAGACAGAAATCTATTGAATAGCTACAAGCAACAAATAGAAGACCGCACACTAGAACAAAACAACCCTGTTGCCTATCAATATTGGTTTCAGCAAGAAGACATGATCATCAAAGATAGAATCCAAAGTAAGCTGACCAATATGGTTGCAAAGGGTATGTATACCCCAACTTGGATGGCAGAAAGCTTAGCAGCAGAAAGAGGGCAAAACTTAGACTTCAACTATGTAAGAATTCCTTTTAGTGATGTTGCAGACTCTGAAGTAAATGTAACAGACGCAGACCTATCTGGCTACCTAAATGAAAATGCTGCTTTGTATAAATCAGATGAGGAGCAAAGATTGGTAGAATATATTAGTTTCAATGTCTTGCCAACGAGAGAAGATTCTATAGCGATCAGAAGTGATCTTTCCAATATGAAATCAGAATTCCAAAACGCACAAAATGATTCATCATTTGTAGTAGAAAGGTCAGGCGTTTATCCTACAACCTTCTCAAAAAAAGCAACACTTAGTGCATCAGTAGCAGACAAAGCATACAATATGTCTGTTGGATCTGTGATAGGACCATACGTAGATGGAGATTCTTATAAATTAGCAAAGGTGCTTGATAAGAGAGTTATTGCGGATTCTGTAAAAGCTCAACATATACTTTTTGCGGTAGATGCAACCAACCCAACAACAATGGGCGCAGCATTGACAAAAGCAGATTCTGTGCTCAACTTGATCACTCAAGAAGGGCAATCATTTGCCACATTAGCAGAGCAATTTAGTGATGATAAATCCAATAGTGCTAAAGGTGGAGATCTTGGATATTTTGCTGAAGGAATGATGGTTCCTGAATTTAACAATGCCGTTTTTTATGAAATGAATCCAGGTGAGGTTAAGACTGTAATAACACAATTTGGTGTCCACATTCTTAAATTGAATGATAAAAAAATCCTCAACAATGAACCTTCAGTTAAAGTAGCTTACATTTCTAGGTCAATAATTCCTAGTGAAAATACTCAATCTGCTATAGAGGAAAGAGCACAAAACTTTGTAAATGAAAACACTACCATTGATGCTTTAAAGACTTTGGCTGATTCTGATCCAAATTTAGAATTGGTTACAGCGCCAGCACTTAAAGCGAATGACTTCAATGTCGCAGGGTTGGGTCAAGACGCTTCTTCAAGAGAATTGGTAAGGTGGGCATTTGATAAAAAAACAGATGTCAATGATCTATCTCCAAACATTTTTACTTACAACTTTAGCAATCCTAGAACTTTTGAAAATTACAACTCAAAGTATGTTGTTGCGGGCTTAAAGAAAATACAAGGTGCAGGAATGCCTACGGTTGATATGGTAAGGTCTGAAATTATGCCTTTAGTCATGAATCAGAAGAAAGCAGCGCTTATCAAAAGTGCTGTTAGTGGAAAAGGAATGTCTTCGATAGCTACTCAATATGATACGCAAGTAGATTCTTTGGCAGCAGTAAGTACCGCTTCTGCATTTATCCCTGGATTAGGTTCAGAGCCGAAAGTGTTGGCCGCGGCACAGTTTCTGCCACAGAATCAGGTTTCATCACCTATCGTTGGAGATAACGGAGTCTATATTTTAGAGGTTACCAATAAATCAGCTACAGGAGCAACCCCAAATGTCGCGCAACTTAAAAAAGAAGAGTCTTCAAGACTTTCTACTATGGCTAGACAAAACCTAATGAAATCCATGCGTAAGTCAGCTGATATCGAAGATAATAGATATAACTTCTTTTAAATATACAGAAATAATTGATTCAACCCTCAATTGGCATAATATTTATATCTAATATGATAGTAGGTAAAATATAGTTAATTGAGGGTTGATAAATACTAGAATTTGAGAAAGATTCTTATTTTTGTATACCTATCCTCAAGTTTATTTCCTTACCGATTTTTTTATCTAACATTTAAACTAATATTATAATGAATATTGCTGTAATTGGAACTGGCTATGTAGGTTTGGTGACTGGTACCTGTTTTGCAGAAACAGGAAACAATGTGATATGTGTTGACATCGACGCGGCTAAGGTTGATAAAATGAAAAATGGAGTTGTTCCAATTTTTGAACCTGGTTTAGAATTATTGTTTGAAAGAAACACTAAGCAGAATAGACTACACTTCACTACTGATCTTGCAGAGGCTATAAAGGATGCAAAGATCATATTTTTGGCACTACCAACGCCTCCTGGAGAAGATGGATCTGCTGATCTCTCTTACGTTTTAGGTGTAGCAAAGCAGTTATCAATGCTTATAAAGGATTATAAAGTAATAGTAGATAAAAGTACAGTTCCTGTTGGAACAGCTGAAAAGGTACATGAGATCATCGTTAAAAACTTAGACGAAGATTTGTTTGATGTTGTATCAAACCCAGAATTCTTGAGAGAAGGTGTAGCTGTAGACGATTTCATGAAGCCGGATAGAGTAGTTATTGGAACTTCTTCAAATAAGGCTAAGGAAGCAATGCAGCAGTTATATGAACCATTTGTGAGACAAGGAAATCCTATCATCTTTATGGATGAGCGTTCTGCAGAAATGACAAAGTATGCAGCAAACTCTTACTTAGCAACAAGAATATCTTTTATGAATGAGATAGCAAACCTTTGTGAGAAGGTAGGTGCAAATGTTGATATGGTGAGAATGGGAATGGGTTCTGATAGCAGAATAGGGAAGCGTTTCTTATTTCCAGGAGTTGGATATGGTGGATCATGTTTCCCAAAAGATGTTCAAGCTTTGGCTAAAACAGCTTCACAATATGAATATGAGTTTAAGATCTTAAACTCTGTAATGAATGTAAACAAGATCCAGAAGACTATTTTATCTCAAAAGATAATCAGCTATTTTGGAGGAGATCTTTCAGATAGAACAATTGCAATCTGGGGATTGGCATTTAAGCCTAACACAGATGATATCAGAGAAGCGCCTGCATTATATATTATTGAAGAATTGCTTGCAGCAGGAGCCAAGATCAAAGCTTTTGATCCTGAAGCAATGGAAAATGTAAAAGAAATTTTTGGAGACAAGATCGGCTACGTAGAAAACCAATACGAAGCTATCGAAGGATCTGATGCACTTGCTATAATCACAGAATGGAGCGTATTTAGAACGCCAGATTTTGATAAGTTGACCACTACGCTTAGAAACAAAGCTATTTTTGATGGAAGAAACTTATACGATTTACACAAAATGAAGAGTAAGGATATTCATTATGAAAGCATTGGACGTAATCCAATCTTAATGAAAGCAGTCTCTGCATAAAGAAAAACACACACAATGAACTAAAAGGCTCGTCTTGTAAAAGGCGGGCCTTTTTAGTTTTTATTCGACATTTGAAGCAAAACGCTCTATAAACGATAGGCACCGTTTAGTTTCCTTGAAAATTTTTACCTTTATTTTCAACTTTTAACTTAGCGGTGAACTGTTAAGACTTTTTCACTACACATTATCATAGACTCCAAAATAATCTGTTTACATTTATCTCGTTATTACTATAATTATGAATCGATATCTCATTACAATTCTTGTGGTTTTGAGTTTTTCTTGCAACAATGACTTGGAAGTCATCGAGCAGAAAGATGACAATGGTATTTTATTAGAAAAATATAAGCGAAACAAAAAAGACCTGAGTAGGCAAGGGGAATACAAGAAATTTTACCCACAAGGTCAAGTAGAAGAGCTTGCAAATTATAAAAATGACCAGCTTGATGGCCAGCGGATCCTATTTTACGAAAATGGTGATACTTCGGTCGTAGAAACATACCAAGAAGGAAAATTTGAAGGTGTTTATAAGTCTTTTCATAAAGACAATGTTCTTGAGCAAGAAGGTCTGTATGTAGCAAATGCTATGAAAGGTGAGTGGCGTTTTTATTATAAAAATAAACAGTTGAGAGAGTCTGTGATCTTCGAAGGCAATGAAGAAAATGGACCTTTTGTAGAGTATTATGAAAATGGTATTTTGAAGGCAAAAGGAACTTATAAAACTACGGAAGTAAATATTGAGGGAAATAAGGAACATGGTTTATTAGAGCTTTTTGACGAACAAGGAGCATTGATGAAGACGATGGATTGCAACCTAGGTATGTGTAAAACGACTTGGAAGAGAGATCAAGAAGAAGAAAATAATTAAAATGAAAAACCTTTACTGTCTTATCTGTGCGCTTGTTTTTGCACTCCCTATAAATGCTCAAGTTGGCGGAGACAATGTATTTGAGTTTTTGAATAGTGCTCCAACTGCACGGGTTGCAGGTCTAGCAGGAAATTTGATAACTGTAAAAGATGGCGATGTGGGATTGGCCTATCAAAATCCAGCAAGCTTAAATCCCGAAATGCATTTAGGGCTTACCTTCAATTATAATTTTCATTTAAGTGGAATCAATGAGGGGTTTGCTTCATTTGGATATCATTTGGAGAAATATCAAATAACACTTCATGCAGGGGCCAAATTTATAAACTATGGTGACTTCGTTACTACAGATGAATTTGGAAATGTTTTCAACAGTTTTGATGTGAGTGAAAATGTTTTTTTTATAGGAGCTTCCAGGCAATTGTATGAAAAGTTATCTGTAGGAGTAAATGTAAAAGCGATTTCCTCTAGTTTGGAAATATATGATTCATTCGGGCTAGCAGCAGATTTTGCTGCCATGTATCAAGATACTGCTACCAATTTTTCCATTACCCTCTTGGCAAAGAATATTGGGTCTCAATTAAGTAGTTACCAGGATCAAAAAGAAGATATGCCTTTTGAAATGCAGATAGGCATCTCCAAAAGATTAAAATATTTGCCTTTCAGATGGTCCATCATTTATCACGATCTCAATAGGTGGAATATACTTTATGATGATCCTGACCAAGTAGAAAACACCTTGCTAATCGGTGAAGTTGAAACGGAAGATGGACCAACCAAAATATGGTTCAACAACTTGGCAAGGCATTTCATTATAAATGGAGAATTTCTTTTTGGCAAAAAAGAAGCTTTTAATATCCGTTTGGGATATGATCATCAATTGAGGACGGAGCTATCTGTAGAAAACTTGAGATCTTTAGCTGGCTTCTCTCTTGGTTTTGGATTAAAGATAAAGATGTTTCGCATAGATTATGGGCGCACTTTTTTTCATCTAGCAGGTGGCACCAATCACCTCAGTATTTCTACAAATCTTACCAGATTTACAAAACAATTACCTAATTTGAATTAAAATAGGTAATTATTAACTGGACACTGACATTCTCTTTTAAGAATGGTGCGAGGTCAAATAAGATACTTGTGTCAGATGGTTTTTGCCCCAATGCATCTCTAAGCGCGCGCTCACCAGCGTTATGTTCTTCAAGGTAATATAGACAAGCAGACTTACATAGGAGTATTTCAGGACCGTATATAAAATCTTCCGCTTCTTTCATTAGATCTAAAGCTATCTGATACTCTTCTTTATCAATATAGAAACCTGCAAATTCTATCCAATAGTCTGGTACATCAACAGCTAGATCAATGGCCCTTCTAAAATTTAAAATAGCTTTTTCATGGTCTCCAAAAATTGCGTAAGCATCTGCCAAACTATAATAATATAGTTCATTTCTATCGTCCAGTTCAATGGCTTTCAAATAAGCATCTATAGAGCTTTTGTAATCATTATTTTTCTTATGAAATTCTCCTAAATGAAACAAAGCCAAATGATCATTTGCATTCATTCTGACTGCTAATAAATAATGCCTTTTGGCATCTTCATCATTTCCTTGCTCTTCAAAACAATATCCGATCTTGGTGTAAATTTCAGAATCTGGATTTGACATCCCCAACAGATTTGAATAACAATCCATGGCTTTATCAATCTCTTTCAGATGGATGTAAGATTCTGCTGCCATCTTGTAAGCCTCCAAAAAATCAGGACTGATCAGATATGAGTATTCCATAGCATTAGCAGATTTCTCATAATTTCCAAGATTAAAAAATGCATAACCTAGATTGTACCAAGCCTGATATGAATAAGGATCCTTAGAAATTATTTCTTTATGAAAATCTACACTTTCTTTATATTTGCCTGTAAGTTCAAAACTCCACCATAACTGCTCTAGCGCTTCTGTGTTTTTATGGTCAATATCAATAGACATTTTTATGGATTTCAACATTTCATCCAAATTGTCTAGTTGTTCATAAATAATGGCTTTGAATAAGTAAAGCTCGGATAAGTTTTCTTTTGTGTCAACTGGCGCCTTCTCTAATACGGACAAGGCCAATTCATTTCTTCCCATCTGATTTAATACATCAGCCTTTAGCAGTAAAAGATTATAATCATAAGGAGAATAGATCTCAGCTTTTGCCAAAACTGAAAAAGCTTCTTCCAGCTTACTTTCTTCAACAAATATTTGAGATTTACAAATTAAGAATGTAATGGAGTAAGGATAATATATTAATGCATCTTCCAATACTTCATGAGCCATACAGAAATCACTGTTGTCACTATAGTATGAAGATAGATACAGATAATCTTGTTCCGAAAATTTTTTAGACAAGCCATTTTGTGACACTTTTTCATAGGTGTCTACTAAGGTAAGAACATCTTCTTCTGAAATATTGTTTGATCTATTCATAGTGTCATTTTATAAGGAAAGCTCCTTATGCTAAAATAGACAAAATCATTTCTTAGACAAGTATTTTAAAGTTAAATGTTGTAAATAAAATCAAATTACGACTAGTTATAATCTATTCAAATTACTAACATTCTGATAGATATATATTTATTTATTCTAAATGTATTTTGTCCTAGATGTCTAATAACTTCATTTACATTTCGCAATGTATTTGATAAAAGTTAAAGGATACTAATTTATAATTTAAACCGCATCTTTATAGTTATACCAATAATTCATATAGGCTTAAACCATAATATATGTGACACGTTTTTTATGGCTTTTTCTTCAACAACCAAAGTGCTTGCTAAACTATGCCCAACTGTGACTAGGAAGATTTTACATCACATAAAAATCTAATTCATTACTTTTGGGTATGCTAGCAACTTATTATTCAAAAGTCTTAATTGAAGCAGGATGCGATGAAGCTGGAAGAGGCTGTCTAGCTGGTCCAGTATTCGCTGCTGCTGTCATACTTCCAAAAAAATTAAAAATTCCAGGTCTGGATGATTCTAAAAAAATCACGGAAGAAAAAAGATATGAACTCAGAAAGGTAATAGAAGAAAAAGCAATTGACTGGACAGTTGCCTCACTTAATCCAAAGCAGATCGATAAGGTCAATATTTTGAATGCCTCTTTTCTCGCCATGCACAAAGCCATTAAAAAACTAAAGGTGATTCCAGAATTACTTTTGATCGATGGCAACAGATTCACGCCTTATAAAAAAATAAGACATGAATGCATCATCAAAGGGGATGGAAAATATACTGCCATTGCTGCTGCCTCGATCTTAGCAAAAACCTACCGAGATGACTATATGAAAAAGTTGTCTTCAAAATTTCCGCAATATTCCTGGCAAACCAATAAAGGATATCCTACCATCATGCATCGTACCGCTATATTTAATCACGGCAAATCGGTGCACCATAGAAATTCTTTTAGATTGATACCGGATGAATGGGAAAAGAACAATCGAATAATGCCTAGGCACTCCTTCGGAGCAAAGCATACGAACATTCAAAAAAAGGAATAAAAGAAGATGGGGCATACCATTCAAACTCTGTTTGCATATTCCTCGACCAAAAAGAATATTCGAACATAAACACATGTTCCCTATAATTAATAATTAAACTTGACCTTACCTCAAAGATTCTCAAACTTCTTGAACAAAAGGATTGTGCTGCGCTTCAAATCCAACCGTAGTTGGTGAACCGTGACCTGAATATATCTTTGTATTGACAGGTAGATTCAAAAAGTTGTTTTTAATACTGTTGATCAAAGTGTTAAAATCGCCACCAGGCAGATCCGTTCTACCAATACTTCCTTGAAATAAGACATCGCCGCCAATCACATAGCCATCCTTTTCATTGTAGAACGAAATGCTTGCGGGAGAATGGCCAGGAGTAAAAAAGATCTCAAAAGTAGTGTTACCAAATTTTAAGGTGTCTTCTTCAGAAAGAAATTTCGTGGCCTTAAGCTCTGGATCATACAATGGAAAACCATACATTTTTGCAACCATTGGGAGTGCTTCTAACACTTCAATTTCTCCTTTATGAATCTCGAGTTCGAGCCCATACTTCTCAGCGATGTGGTGGTTTCCCAATACATGATCGATGTGACAATGGGTATTGATAAGTCGCTCCGGAGTGAGGCCATTTTTTTCAATAAAATCGTCAAGTATCTTCTTCTCTTCATTAGTATAACAGCCAGGATCTATAATGATACATTTCTTGGTGTCATCATGGATCAAATAAGTGTTTTCTTGGAAAGGATTAAAGACAAAATCTACAACAACAGACATAAAATCACCGTTTATTTTAATATATATTATACAATTCGTACAACTTCGCGAAATATACTAGAATATATGTATTTTAAGTAGTCAAAACGTGTTTTTGGCATTGAATTTATGCATATTATATATATGTTTAATATTAATGCTTAGAAGGGCCATTTAATTGAAAATTTTGTCACATGAACCTTAGATTTTTACCAGCTCTGTTTTCTTTATTATTACTAGGAATTGCTATTCAAGGTTCAGCCCAAAATGGCGATACTGAATTTGGTAAAAATAGGATACAGTATCACGACGATTTTTCTTCTTGGCTTCAATACGAGACCCCAAATTTCATCACTTATTGGTATGGAAAAGCACGTCACGTAGGTCAAGCAGCCGTGCAATTGGCTGAGATGGATCATGATGCGATTCAAAACACCTTAGAACATAGGATCAATGACAAGATCGAACTCATAGTTTATAGTGACCTTACTGACTTAAAGCAATCCAATATTGGTAGTGAGGATGTATTTATAAACGCAATTGGTCAAACCAAGATCGTTGGCAATAAAGTATTTATATTTTTCAATGGAGATCACAATCATCTAAGACAGCAGATCAGGCAGGGAATAGCATCCGTTTATCTAAATGCAATGTTGTTTGGCTCTAACCTTCAAGAGATTGTTCAGAATGCCGTAATGATGAATTTGCCAAGTTGGTTTAAAGAAGGGCTTGTCTCTTTTGTAGGAGATGAATGGAACAGTGAATTGGACAATTTATTGAAAGATGCCATTTTGGAGGAGGAGTTTGAAGACTTTGCTACTTTATTGGAATGCAATCCAGGTCTTGCTGGGCATTCTCTATGGTATTACCTGAGTCAAAATTATGGAAAGTCTACTGTTTCAAATCTTTTATACCTGACGAGAATTAATCGGTCCATTGAAAGTGGATTTTTATACGTGCTAGGAAATTCTTATGAAAGAACTTTGGTAGAATGGCAAGATTTCTACTACAGCAGATATAAGTTGGATTCAGAGCGTAGACAAGATATTTTGGGAACGGAAATAAATCTAAAAAATAGAAGAAATATACCAATTACACAAATCAAGTTGAGTCCTGATGGTTCTCACTTGGCGTATGTAAACAATGAAATTGGGATGTACAAAGTGTATTTATATGATATCACTACTGGTGAAAAAGAGATGATCCTGAGAGGAAACTTCAGAAATCCTTTTCAAGAAACTGATTATGGATATCCACTCCTAGCATGGAAACCAAATGGACAAGAACTTTCTATTCTATATGAGACAAGGGATATCGCTAAATTTTCGAATTACGATATTTTTACGAAAGAAACCATCACAGAAGATCTAGATCCACAATATGTTCGAGTGTTAAGTATGGATTATTTTAATAATTCTGAATTGGTTTTTGCCGCGATAGTGGATGGATATTCTGATCTATTCATTTACCAAAGTTTAAATAGACAAACAAAAAGGTTGACCCAAGATTACTATGATGACGTCGAAGCATCGGTAGTTACTTTAAATAATAAGAAAGGTATTTTATTTTCATCCAATAGACAGAGTAATATTTTAGACAAGGTCAAACTAGATACCATCTTGCCCATTGACAATATGGATATCTATTACTATGACTTAGAGAAAAATGATAGAGAACTGGTCAGGGTGACGAATACACCATTGGCAAACGAATCGAACGCTTCAGGCGTAGATGATAAATGGTTTACTTTTTTATCAGACGAAAATGGAATCAATAATACGAAGTCAGGCTATTTAGAAGTATACCTGGCATACAACGAAAGACACATTGAACTCAAAGACGGCTCAGAGATGGTGATACATGAAGACTCTACATTGGTGGACATTCAAGATTCTTTGATTGTGAGTGACATTCTAAAACCAGTTATGAAATGGAGGTCAATAAATCACTACAACACGGATTTAAACAGGTCTATTCAATTGCAGGATATATCTGCTAGCAACAACTTAATGGCGCAAATGGTCATTAAAGATGGGGACTATAAAGTTTATACTCAAACCTACGAACCTAGTGTAAAAAGCACCCCTCAAAATACTTTGTTCATCCAACAAAAAAAAGGAGAAATTACAAACGTGAGTCAAGAAGATGATGTAATAGACCCACTTTTAAAACAAGAACAAAATGATACCACTGAGGTTGACATTGACAATTACATGTTTCAAAGTGAATTTGAGGATGATGCTCCTGTACCAACTGTTGATGTCGATGACGATACTGGAGAGATAAACTTAAAGTCAACTACTGTTAAGGAAGAAAAAGAGGAAACACAAAAGGTGATGCGATTTCGACCATCTCGCATCACTCCTTATAGGGTAAAATTCAGAACAGATTTTGTCACCCTTCAATTAGACAACGATCTTCTTTTTGATGGCTTAGAAACCTTTGCAGGTTTAGGCAATCAGTATAGCTATCAGCCGCCAGGAATATTATTAAAAACAAACTTCAAAGATCTATTTGAGGATTATGTATTTGAAGCAGGTGTAAGAATCCCCACTACTTTTAATGGTGCGGAATATTACATCGTTGCCGATAACAAAAAAGAAAGATTGGATAAGCGATATGCTGCTTATAGAAAAGTAAGAAGGGAGACAGATAATTCTGAGGTCAATACTTTAAAAACTGAATTCATCACTTTATTAGGGTTGGCTGAGTTTAGATATCCATTAGATATTTTCACAAGCTTAAGAGCTAAGTTCACAGTGAGAAATGATAAGGTTGCAGAATTGGCAACAGATGTGAATTCACTAAATACTAAAAATGCCAATCAACAGCGGGCTGGAATCCGTTTAGAATATGTTTTTGACAATACTTTAGATGTATCTATCAATATAAAAAATGGGACTCGTTACAAGGTCTATGGAGAAGTGGTAAAAAGATTTAATCTAACCTATGACGAATCTATAAATTTTGAAGCTGGGGATGGGTTCATGACCATACTTGGCGTAGATGCAAGACATTATCAAAGATTAGATAAGCATTCTATTTTAGCTGCTAGATTTTCTGCAGCGTCTTCTTTTGGTTCTGAAAAAATGCTATACTATTTGGGAGGAACAAACAATTGGTTGTTTGCAAATTTTGATCAAGACATCCCAATCCCTACAGTTAGCGATTATGCGTACCAGACGGTTGCAACCAATATGAGAGGCTTTTCCCAAAACATTAGAAATGGAAACTCTTTTGCGTTAATTAATACAGAACTAAGAGTACCCGTGTTCAGATACTTTTCAAAACGTACCTTGCGTTCCAACTTCTTGAGAAACTTCCAATTTGTAGGATTCTTTGATCTTGGTACTGCGTGGCATGGTGCCACTCCTTTTAGTTCTGACAATCCACTAAATGTAGTAACGATCGCTTCGCCAGGTAATCCTGTTACGGTGAGGGTAAATTATTTTAGAGACCCAATTGTTGCTGGATATGGAGCTGGTATCCGCACAGTATTATTTGGATACTTTATACGCTTAGATTATGCTTGGGGTATAGAAACTGGAATGACCCTTGATCCAAAGCTATATTTTTCTTTAGGGCTGGATTTTTAATTCTGGACTTTAAAAACACCTATTACAGCAGTGTTATTTTTTGCTTTTTCGCTGGCTACATACATGGTGCCATCAGTGTCAAATGTGATTCCCTCAGGCTGAGGAAAAATTTTTTTATCAAATTTTATGACTTTCAAGATTTTGTTATTTCGATCAACAACCGCAAGTAGCTTGCCTTTAGAAGACAGCAAATAATAATTCCCGGTTAAAGGGTTTATGGCAATCCCTGAAGGACCTAAATGTAGATAGTCAAGTCCTTCATCAAATATTTTGGAAAACGATTCTTCAATTTCTTCCATCGTTAGATTTTCTAACAAATATGTTTTGACTGCTTCTCTTTTCAATGTTATGACCGGTAGAATTTCAGTATTCTCACCTTTCACATCAACACAATAAAGACATCTTGTATTATTGTCTATCCCTTGCAATCCTTTACTATCCTTACAAGCAATGATCAACATATCACTTACTTCATCATAAGTAATTCCTTCATGATCTGTATCATGACTTAATTGATACTTATGCTTAATATACTTAGCATCTTTTTCCTCCAAATTTATTTCATAGATCGTTCCACTACTTTTTAGAACAAAGTACTTTCCGTATGCATAGGCCACTCCTTCATAATCTCCATCTTTTTGAAAGTTTATTTCTTTCTCTACCGTTCCAGTTTTTTTATTTATAAAAAATAATATTCCATTTTCATCCTGAATAGCGACGAGTTGATCTTTGTTTTCAGAGAGACTTAATCCGGATATTTCGTTCAGTATCTTAGGTAGTTCAAACAGGACAGCCTCCGAAAGATCATAGGGGAAAATAGCAATTTCCTTCTGTTGTGATTCTAAAGTGGAATTAGCGCTTTTCTTACTTGAGCCACAAGCAATAAAAATCAAAGCAAATACGAATAAATACCCAAAGGACTTAAGACTCATTTTTTAATTTTAGTATTTGTTTTCCAATGTTATAATGAGGCTTTCTTTCATAAGTATTATTTAAATACAGCAAGGCTTTCTCTTTGTAAGAGCCATCTATCTTTGAAAGACACACATAGAGTTCAGCTTGCTGGGCATCTGATAGTTTTGTTTTTTTCAGATCCTTTAATAAACTTAAACTAGACTTAATATCTCCATTTGTGTTTTTCAATTTTGCTTCTCTGATCAATATATCAAAATCATCTTCGTCAGGATTAACATCTTTCAATTGGGTCAAAACCTGCGAAGCTTGGTCTTTCATATTTTGATCCAAATAAACATCAAATAACTTTTGTTGACCCTCTTCAATAGAAGGCAAATATTGTATTTCATTGGATATATCAATAGCATGCTTTAAATGCTTTTCAGCTTTATTGTGCTCCCCAAGAAATACATTTAAATCGGCCAAAGAAATTAAGGCTTTGGTCATTCCTTTTTGATAATTTATTTTTCCCGAAAGGGCAAGACCTTCATCTAAATGGAATTTAGCGTCAGCAAATTTTCCTTTTGCTATCAATAGCTCTCCTAACAAACCGTGAACAATAGCAATCCCTCTTTTATCTCCCAACTCTTTGCAAAGTTGAAGATCCATGTTGAAATTATCAAGGGCTTTATCGTAAGCACCAGCTGCCTCTTGTATTGATCCAATACTACCAATAGCAATTGCAACCATCTGTTTATTACCAAGCTCTTGACTCAAGGCAAGGCCCTTTTCAAAATAGTCCATAGCCTTTTCTGCATCGCCCATTTCTGAATAGACTATCCCTATATTTGTAAGCAAAATAGCCATCCCATTTCGATCTCCGATCTCTTGACAGACTATCAATTGTTCTTCCTGACACTTGATACCTTTTTCATATTCAGATTGATTCATGTAAGTCAATCCTAGATTGGAAACTATTTGTGTCACAGTAGAGGACTTTTTAAATTCTGACGCCAAGGCAATACTTTTCAAGAAATACTCCTTCGCATGCTCATATTCTCCTTGTCGGAAATATAAGTCTCCAAGATTTCCGTAAGTCTTAAACAAACCAATATCATCCTGAAGACCAGCAAACATGTTCATTGCTACTTCTAGCTCTTCATAAGATTCTTTGTATTCTCCTTTAAGATTTAAAATTTTTCCATGCTCATTTTTTATCATTGCTAATAGCAACATATTTTCGCTCTGCGAAACGATACTGCCAGCTTCTGATAATGCAGCAATGCTTTTATCCCACTGTCCTATTAATTCTAAAACCTCCGCTTGCTTCAATAATATCTTGGCATAAGCATTTGGTTTTTTCTTTTTATCCATATAACCGAGCGCCTTTTCATAAAAACGCAGCGCAGTATTGGTTTGGTAATTTCTTTTAGCAGAATCAGCCGCTTTTTTAATATAAAGTAATGCTTTCTTAGGATTATCAGATTGATCGAAATGAAAAGCAAGGTCTGCATATTTGCTTTCAATCTCTTTTTGATACAAGATTTCAATCGCATTTCCAATCAAACCGTGCAGTTCTTTCAAACGACTGTTTAGTTGCATTTCATAAACAGTCTCTCGAAGCAAAGAATGTTTAAAAATATATTTCAATTCATTGATCGCTTTCCAGATCTGAACTTTTTCTGCAGTCTCAATATGTTTAATTAAATTGACGCTTTCATTTTTTTGTTCCTTCGCAAAAATATCATTTGACTTCATGACTTCTTGAAGAACAGGGACGTCGAATTCTCTACCTATGACAGCCGCTGCTTTTACGGTTTCTTTTACAAGCTCCGACAGTCTATCTACTCTTGCCATTAAAACGGCATTTATAGAATTTGATAGTTTAATATTCATGTCTTTGACGACCCAAAGCTCCTCCACTTTTTTAATTAACTTGCTTTCTTCAAAATACTCAAGCATTTGCTCCAAGTAAAACGGATTGCCATTCGTGGTTCTTTTTAAAAGCTCAAAAAAGTCTTCACTTATTTTACCCTTTAATTTGCTTTCAGCATAATTTTTAATGGCTTCCTCACTTAGCAAATTTAAATCAATTTCTACATACTCTAACGCTGCTTCTTTTGCCAGCTCTGGTGTCAAATATTTAGGTTTTGATCCATTGTCCAAATATCTAGCAGTAAGGATCAACACGATCGGTTGTTCTCTAACATGATAAATGAATTTCCTCAAAAAAGAAATGGTACTTTCATCAAACCAATGACCATCTTCAATCTCTACAACTAGTGGTGTTTCTTCAGCAATGGCTATAAATAAATTTGAAATAGAACTGATAGAATTATCAAACCTCCCCTTTGCATCTAATTCTAGCCACAAGGAATTTTTAATTCTCAACCCTAGCAAGCCGGCTAATATAGATTTAGTCCTTACCAATTCTTTATGTATATTTTCATTTTTGACCCTCCTCAAAATAGCTTTGAGTTCTTTCTTAAAATATTTAAGATTCTTACTTTTGCTTGCAGTACTATTTTGTTTAAAAATATTCCTCAAGAAATAAATGAGCGGATTAAATGGTTTTCTCAAAATTTGGTCTGCTTGACAAATGGCCCAGTTTACTTTTTTTATTTTGGTTAATTCCTTACCCACTTCAAACAAAAGCCTACTTTTGCCAACACCAGCTTCCCCGAAAATATTTATCGCACCACCACTTTCTAAATTTTCGGTAAACGTTTGTACAAATTGAGAGATTTTTGCAACCTCTTCAGAACGCCCAATGAATTCCCCTTCAAAAAGATCTACTTCATTCGATCTTCCTGCAAGGATGTATGTTGGGATTTTTTCAACAACCCCTTTATATTGAATTTCTCCTTTCTTATGAAAAGTAAACAAACGGTTTTTCTGAATCTCTTCATCTACCAATACTTCGCCCCAATCTGCATGCCCCATAAGTCTTGAAGCAATGTTGACTTTATTACCGAGCGCAGCGTATTGTTTCTTTGCATGACCGCCGATCATCCCTGTAAAACACATACCATTGGTAGCGCCAACTTTAAATTGAATCTGATTATCCGTATCTAAATTTTTAACACTCTCGTTTAATTGAAATATAAACTCAAGCGCTCTTTCTGTATTGTTCTCATAGGAAACCGGTGCTCCAAATAGAACAAGTATCACAGCACCTTTATCGCTATAATCTATCTCTTTAAAATAACCCGAAAAGTTCTTTACCAACTCTAAGACCAAAGATGAAAAGGCATCAATATCTTGATGATTGAAAGAACCTTTGAAAGCGATAAAGACAGAAACCACAGTTCTGAATTCACCTGGGAGGTTTGGATCTAGTATTTGCTTTGGCAGAAATTTATTTAAGTGAAGCTTCGATTCTGTTATCTCAGAAGAACAAGAAGCATTACCTTGAGCATCTGTGTGAGGGAGAAGCTTTACGAAACCAGGTTTTTCAAGCTGCTTATAATTGACGGAAGGATAAACATCAAGAAGTTTTTGATCCATAATGATCTCGCCCCCGACAGCCAAGCTTTGGGCATATACACATTTTGAAATAGGAAAACCATTAAAATAATAAGCATGTAGTTCTTTGCCTACAATTCCCCACTCCAAATTGCCTGAGGATATCCCGATCTTTATTTCAATTTTTTCATTGTGATGTGCATCACTTTCTTTAAATTTTTTCTGAACCTCCAATGCTGTCAGTATAAAGCGCTCGACTTGAATTTCATCTGAAAAAGGAAAAATAGCAAGAAATGCATCTCCTGCGTAATATGGTATAAAACCACCATTAGCATAAACCGTATCCACAAGAGGCTCGAAAATCATATTAAGAACCAATGACAACTCTTCTGCCCCTATGTTGCCTTTCGCCAAAAGGCGAGAAGTCAAACGAGTAAAACCAACAATATCGATAAACATGGTATGGGCATCAAAGCGGCCATGCTTAATGTTGCTTTTAAATTTATCTTGAATAAAATATGGAATTAATTCTGTCACTAACCTAAATCGACTTTTTAGAAGCAAAAAAATCACTTCGTTTATAAACTGAAATTTACGAAAATTGCATGGGAAGATTGTTTAAAGGATTCAATTTTTTATAATATATACTTGTTAATAAAATGTGATTTTTATGAATAAAAGAGGGTACTTTTATTATTTATTGCGACTTTTATGTGGTGTGCACATTTAAACGGGTTATAATCCTGACATTCGTCTATAACATCCTCATTTTGAGTGCTTTTGGGCAAGATATTGAAGTCAAATCGCTCATATCGCAAAGAATCGATCAAAAAATAACCATAGATGGTGTTTTTGATGAACCCGAATGGATCAATGCAAACGTAGCTTCAGGGTTTACGACTTTTGAACCAACACCAGGAATGGAGCTGTCACAAAAGTCTGACGTCAAGTTTTTATACGATGACAAATCGATCTATGTGGCTGCTTATTTGTATGACTCATCTCCCGATAGCATACTAGTTGAACTTTCAGAAAGAGATGTTATAAAAAATGCAGATTGGTTTGCAGTCGTTCTAGATACCTACCAAGATGGGTTAAATGGGGTTGTTTTTGGAGTGACCGCTTCTGGAGTTCAATTTGATTCTAAAATTACCGCTGACAACAAAGGAACAAATGTGCAAAGGACTGGAGATTTTGGTTGGGATGCCGTATGGCAAAGTCATGTCAAGGTCAAGGAAGATGGCTGGTATGTAGAATTCAGAATACCATTTTCCATGCTTAGGTTTCCATCTCAAGAATTGCAAAGTTGGAATCTAAATTTATGTCGTTCGATACGAAGGAGCAGAGAGATCGCTTATTGGAACGAAGTCGACCCGAATGTGCTTTCCTTGCTCCAACAGTCCGGCACACTGATGGGTATTGAAAATATTGAATCTCCTTTGAGACTTTCCGCTACTCCATTTATAGCAGGTTACTTACAAAACAGGTATGACGTCAATGATTCTCCAAATAGCGCCTGGGGAAGATCTTTCAACGGAGGGATGGATATCAAGTATGGAATAAATGAGGCATTTACCTTGGACATGACACTGATCCCAGATTTTGGTGAGGCCAACTCGGACGCTCAGGTATTAAACCTCAGTCCTTTTGAAGTTGAGTTTAGTGAGAACAGGCCTTTTTTTACAGAAGGAACAGAACTTTTTAACAAAGGAGATCTTTTTTATTCACGAAGGATTGGTGGTGTGCCTATCCATTATGGCGACGTAGAAGATCAATTGGATGAAGGTGAAGAGATTTTAGATAATCCGATCACTTCTCAATTATTTAATGCGACAAAAATCTCTGGAAGGACTTCCTCTGGGCTAGGTATAGGGGTATTTAATGCCATTGCTGGCCAGACAGAAGCTACGATTAAAAACACTTCAGGAAATAGGAGAAAAGTTGAAACTGCTCCCCTGACAAACTACAATGTTTTTGTGCTAGATCAGAATCTAAAAAACAACTCTACAATAACTTTAGTAAACACAAATGTCTTAAGAAACGGAACAGATTATGAAGCGAACGTAACGGGCCTCACAACAGAAATTAATACCAAAGATCTTACTTATGCATTTTTTGGTGAAGGAGCACTATCCCAAAAATACAAGCTCGAAGAAAATGAATTTGGTCATTCTTATAAAGTTGGTTTAATTAAAAAAAGAGGTGCTTTTCTAGCTTCTTTAGGTTATGAAGAACAATCAGATGATTTTGATATAAATGACCTTGGTTTTTTGCAGCGAGCAAATACAAGAGAAATTTCTTGGGAATCAAATTACTCTCGCTATGAACCATTTCTAAATGGAAAATTACTTTCAGGTGGAACGGGACTTTATGCCTCCTATGCTCGATACTACGCACCAGATGAATTTAACAATCTAGGAATAAATGCCTCAGCTTGGGTTCGTACTAAAGGTTTCACTAATTATAGTTTATGGACTTACTTTGAACCTGTTAATGGTAAAGACTATTTTGATCCAAGGACAGATGATTTTTCTTTGTTTTTCAAAACGCCCAAGTTTATGAATGTTGGTGGTTGGATCTCAACAGACTATAGAAAGAAATTTGCTGTCGATATAAATGGTGCAAGATGGGTAGCCTCTGACAATGGATCTGTTTATAGCAACTTTGGCTTTTCTCCTAGATATCGTTTCAGCAACAAATGGTCTGTGATTTTAAGAACCAATTTTGAATGGCTCGATAAATTTTATGGTTATGCCGATGCAGTTGATAACGATGTTATTTATGGTAACAGAGATGTTCAAACCATTATAAATAGGGTCAACACAACTTATACTTTCAATAACAAAATGACGCTGTCTCTTATTGCAAGACACTATTGGTCACAGGTTTCCTACAATTCTTTCTACAACTTATTAGAAGATGGTACCCTTGGAGAAACTGACTACAATGAATTTGCAGACAATAGTTTTAATGCCTTCAATATTGACGCAATATTTAGATGGCGTTTTGCCCCTGGGTCTGACATTTTTGTTATTTGGAAAAACAACATCATTGGATTTCAAGATGAAATAGATGCCGTCCAATACAATTATGGTCGCGCCATTAATGGCTTATCTTCTCAGCCTATCAATAATAGTTTAAGTGTAAAGATTATTTACTTCTTGGATTATCAGGATTATATTAAATAAACCATATAAGTGAAATAAGAATTTTTGGCTTTTTAGCCGTGTTCAAGTTCATATAAGAATTCTGTTTATTAACAAAGCAAGATGTTCGCTGCCAGTTGCACTGGCACCTTCTTTTTGCAAATAAAAATCTGTCACATCACCCGTCCCTGAAAAAGCATTTGAATACGGCGGAACATGACAGGCATTGCTTTGATCACCTTGAAACAGTACTGTAAACTTACTCTTTTCAACCACTTCATCATTCATCCCAGCATGAGCCAAATCCAAGCTACTATTGTCTATCCAACAATTGTATTTTGAATATTGCGTCCCCATGATGGCATTGTAAGAGAGAGAAACCCCTGTTACAAAATTACTGATATCGTTACATCTAAAGTCACAACGTCCATTGTCTAGATTAAAAACAGCTCCTGTACTCCCGCCATCTAGGGTGTTTTCTCGATAGTCACCAGATAATGAAAGAATGGTTTTGATACCCGTAAATTGACTCCCACCTGAAATATTATTATCAAATACGGAAATGTCAGGACTAAGAAGCACTCCAATACCTTGTCCACGTCCAGCAAAATCAATGAAATTGCCCCAAGAAATGATGTAGGGATAGAGGGGAGTTTTAGAATTTCATTGCCCTCAACCCATATCTAAACATAATAAATAATTTTTAATTCCTAAATTATTTAATTTAAAATGTTGCAGAAATTCCAAAAGAATGGTTCATTTCTATTTTAGTACACATTCTACTCCGCAGCAACCTCCGCCGTCGACTTCAAAAACAATTCATCATACTGCTCATTGTGAATGGCAGAAGGCGCATCGATCATCGTATCTCTACCTTGGTTGTTTTTAGGGAAAGCGATAAAGTCACGGATAGATGTTACACCGTTCATCACAGAACAAAGTCTATCAAAGCCAAAGGCAATCCCTCCATGTGGAGGAGCACCATATTCAAAAGCGCCCATTAAGAAACCAAATTGTTCTTCAGCTTCTTCATCTGTGAAGCCTAATAACTTAAAGTTCTTTGCTTGCAATGCTCTGTCGTGAATTCTTATTGATCCTCCACCAATTTCAACTCCATTGATTACCAAGTCATAAGCATCAGCTCGAAGTGCTTTCATTGTTTCATGGTCACCATTCAACATACGCTCAACATCTTGTTTCTTTGGTGAAGTAAATGGATGATGCATCGCATGAAAACGATTAGAATCTTCATCCCATTCCAACAATGGAAAATCAAGTACCCAAAGCGGCTTGAAATTCATCGGGTCACGAAGCTCCATACGATTACCCATTTCCAGTCTTAGCTCGTTGAGTTGCTTACGAGTCTTATCTGTTTCACCTGCCATGATCAAAAGAAGATCACCAGGCTTGGCGCCAAACTTATCTGCCCAATTTTTCAATGCATCTGCATCGAAAAATTTATCTACCGATGATTTGAAGCTTCCATCTGCATTGACTTTTACATTGATCAATCCTTTGGCTCCGATCTGTGGTCTTTGCATCCACTCTGTCAACTTCTTGATGTCTTTATTAGAGTACTTCTCTGCTTGACCGTCAGCACATATTCCAACTACGATCTCTGCTGCATCAAATACTGGAAACCCTTTACCTTTGGCGATATCTGTCAATTCTACAAACTCCATCCCAAATCTAGTATCTGGTTTGTCAGATCCGTAACGACTCATCGCCTCATCATAGTTCATTCTTGGGAAGTCTCCCAGGTCAATATCTAAAGTTGTCTTAAACAAATGCTTTGTCAGTCCTTCAAAAGTATTTAAGATGTCATCTTGAGTTACAAAAGCCATCTCGCAATCTATTTGTGTAAACTCTGGCTGACGATCTGCTCTAAGATCTTCGTCTCTAAAACACTTTACGATCTGAAAGTACTTATCCATTCCTGCGACCATCAAGATCTGCTTGAAAGTTTGTGGACTCTGAGGCAAGGCATAAAATTGACCTGGGTTCATTCTACTTGGAACCACAAAATCTCTTGCCCCTTCCGGAGTACTCTTAATTAAAAATGGTGTTTCTACTTCTACAAAATCGTCTCCGATCAAATATTTTCTTGTCTCTAGTGATAACTTTGATCTAAAGATCAAACTTTCTTTAACTGGATTTCTTCTGATGTCTAAATATCTATATTTGAGCCTCAACTCATCTCCACCATCTGATTCATTTTCAATGGTAAATGGTGGTGTCATGGAAGCATTCAGAATTTCAAAAGAAGTCACTTCAATTTCAATGTCTCCTGTTGCGATCTTATCGGATTTAGAAGAACGTTCTATGACCTTACCCGTGGCTTTCACAACATACTCTCTGCCAACCGACTTGGCTGCCTCCATCAATTCAGGAGAACTTATGTCTTGGTTGAACATCAATTGAGTGATACCATATCTATCTCTAAGGTCGATCCATATCATGAATCCCTTATCACGTACTGTTTGTACCCAACCACAAAGTGTCACTACTTGGCCGACATGTTCTGTTCTTAATGCTCCGTTATTATGCGTTCTATACATCCGTTTTGAATTTATTCCACAAAAGTACCTTTTTGCAATAATTATTTACGAAATAGGAATTTATTAGTTCTAAATAATACCCAACTTCATCGAAATTCGTTCATTAATTTCTTTATTTTCATCAGCTTTAAGTTAAATTATGAATTTATATGATCCAAAAGGACTACATCGAACGAATGGCCACCCAAATTGCCAAAATGATAGCCGAATTACTCGGTTATGATACTTCAGAACGCCTTGAGCACATCGATGAGATTTTTCATTCCATGCTAGATGGGGAACTTGAAACGCTAGAAAATCTTGATGGTGCTGAACTTATCAATTTCCTAAGTGAGTCAAAATCACTGCAAATAACTGAGATTGAACTGCTGGCCAATTTACTTCACCTCAAAGGCAACACCTTGGTGGAAAATGAAATGGAAGGTTTTGCTAGAAAATACTGGTTAAAAGCTTTGGATCTATTAAATTTTGTCGATCAAGAAATGGATATTTTTTCTATGGAACGGCGGGATGTTTTAGCTGACTTAAAGTCAAAGACGTAGGAGAAGTCTGATATTTGCCATCAAACTCAAGGATATAACAAAACACTCCCAAAAGTTAAACTTGACACCAATCTGCTCTTTACATATTATTGATTATTTGTATATGAATAAATTGTAACTATAAATGGTTAGTTTTAAGTTTTATTACTTAATTTTGCACTACAAAACCATCTAAATATACCCTACCGATTACACAAGCTAGAAGTCCTGGCAGTATGCGTTAATGTCATACTGTACCATAGAGAATCAACTTCTCTAACATCGTTTTCTATTAGGCACTTCTTGTCTTGCATTTTAGTAAGAAATTAATTGGATTTAGCCACCCAAGCGGTAAGGCTAATAATTTTTCAAAACGAAAAATTTTATGAATATTTTTAAGCGATTCAGTTTAGCAATATTGTTTTGTCTTGTATTATCAAGCAATGGCTTTTCACAATGTGAAAATACACTTCCGACAGTTATGGCAGATCTTTCTAGTTCTCCAACAGCTTCTGCAACAATTACAATCGGTGGAACCAATTCAGGTAAGTGCTGCGATGCTCAATTTGGAGATCCCAATTGTCAAGTAATACAACTCAATTTACATCCATCAGTGCAAGGATTGAATATTTCGGTTTCTAACATCGATGATTGTAGTATAGTTATTTATGAGGCTGCTGACTGTCCCCTTGGATTTGGCTTAGGGGTCTGCGGTCAAATATGTACCACACAGAGCTCCTTAGAATATCTTGTTTGCAAAGATGGAGATTTTGAAGAAACCACACTTACAATTAATTCTACCGACTGTTGCCTAGGGATACCTTTCTCGCAAAGCACGGCTTGCGAAGGAGATGATATTATTTTGCGCTCTACAGCTTCTAATGATGTTCAACATTCTTGGTACACAGAAGACCCTGATAATGATCCAACTTCATTAATCTCAATGGAGCCTAATGTAACAGTCTCAGGTTTGCAAGTTGGTGTCCATGTTTTTTGGCTTGTTTTAGAAAATGATGACTGCACCACAGCAGCAATGCCATTGAGTATTGAAATTTTTCCATTGCCTGAAGCTAGTGTTATTCAGGGTGGAGGTGAGTGTGGAGAGGACATCATTTTAAATGCTACTGTAACTCCCCCAGAAGATTATGTTTATTTATGGTCAGGACCTAATGGATTCTTTTCAACAGAACAAAACCCGATAATAGCAAACCCTAATCCTGAAAACGAGGGAATTTACACTTTAAACGTATTTAATGATGGTGGTTGTTCCTCACCTTCTGTCAGCATAACTCTTGAAAACCTTTCAAATTTTAATGTTGAGCTTGACATATTTATAACCTCCCTATCGGCATGCATCGGTAGCGACCTTACCTTCTTCACCGATTTTGTTGCTGGTGATAATGTGCAATATATTTGGACACATATTGATCTAATGGGTCAGCAAGAAATCTTCACAACCACTGGCCCTACTTTTACGATCAACAATATAACAGAAGATGATAATGGCGTTTATTCTGTTTTTGCCACGGACGGCAATTGTCAGACAGATCCATCTGCCTTACTTGAGATAGAAGTCCAAAATGTTCTTGATCAAATAAACATACAGGGAGAAACCACTCTTTGTGAAGGACAGTCTCTGAATCTTAATGCAGATGTAATTCCAAATGCAATTTATAATTGGAGTGGTCCAAGTGGTTTTTCTTCTGAAGATCCATCTTTCACCATTGACGATATCACAACTGCAAATGCAGGAACTTATACACTAGAAATATTTCTGAACAACTGTCCCTCAGAACCCACTTCTGTAGAAGTCGAGATTCTTACCGGTTTTACAGACGAGACAACCTTATTTAGTACTTCTTTATTTGTTTGCGAAGGGGATGTGCTGACCTTATTTACAAATTTTGTCAATGGGGATGACATCACCTATAATTGGACACACATCAACTTGCTTGGCCAAACCGAAATGTTCACAACAACAGAACCGACTTTAGTTTTTGATCCAGTCAGCCAAGATCAAAATGGTGTCTACACGGTTTTTGCATCCCAAGGATCTTGTGAAAGCGAACAAGCGCCACTTTTAGAAATTGAAGTACAAGAAGCAATCGATTTACCTTCTATAGATGGTAATACTAATTTGTGCGAAGGCGAAACTCTGGCCTTATCTACAGAAGAGATCATGGGCGCAACTTATAGTTGGACTGGTCCCAATGGCTTTACTTCTACGGCTAGTTCTTTTGAATTAAAAAATGCATCTCAAGCAGTGTCTGGAACCTATAACCTAGAAGTGACCTTAAACGGTTGTATCTCTGAGATCAATAGCGTTGAAGTAACCATACTCACAGGTATAGTTCAAACTCTTACCATTTCATCAACAAGCCTAACTACCTGTGAAGGAGAAACCTTGACCTTGTTTACTGATTTTATAGACGGCTCCAATGTGATCTACACTTGGACCATGATCAACTTAATGGGGCAAACAGAAATGTTTCAAACAACCGAGCCCCTTTTGTCATTCAATGCCGTCACTACCGCTCAGTCTGGAGTATACACGGTATTTGTCAGCGTTGGTTCCTGCGAAAGCGAACCAGCTGCACTATTAGAAATTGAAATACAAGCGACTCCAGCTGATCCAATAATAGATGGCGATACAGAACTTTGCGAAGGAGAAGACTTGCTACTTTCAGCTCAAACGATAACAGATGCCACTTATTTATGGACGGGACCCAATAATTTTTCTTCCACTGATTCTTCCATAAGCATTGAAGATATAACAAGTGAAATATCTGGTCTATACACCTTACAGATCTTTGTGAGCGGATGCGCCTCTGCAGAAACTTCTGTTTCAGTCAGTCTAAACCCATCTCCTCCTCCATTTACTGCAAGCAATGATGGACCATATTGTGATGGAGAAGATGTCAATTTATTTGCCTTAGGAGCTGACCTATCTTTGACCTATAGATGGTTTGACCTCGATACAGGAGAGTTTCTTGGAGAAGGAGCCATACTTGTTTTACCTGAAGAAAATGTGAGTGATGGCCAAATATTTTATGTTGTTGTTTCAAATGCTGCAGGTTGCACTTATGATCCAATAGCAGCCAACAACGAAGATGGGCAGACCACTGTAAGTTATATCACGACACCCTTGCAAGCTGCTGAAGCAGGGCTGGATGGTATTTCCTGTGATGGAAGTTTTGATCTAAATGCGATTCCTATTCAACCCACTGGATCATTGTTTGGGTTTTGGAGCTCGGAGGATCCTGAAATTGAATTTGAAAATTCCTTGGAGGCTACCACAACAGCCACCAATTTAGCTACAGGAGAAAATATTATAGTATGGCAATTGGATGATGGCATTTGCGGCATAATATCATCTGATACGCTCAGAATTACTTTGGTGGATGAGGCTGTCGCCGAAAATGACCTATTCACTACGACAGCAAGTACAACTATAAATATAGATCCACTTACTAATGATACTTTTACAACTGGAGATTTTGAAATAACATCGGTAAGCACCTTTGCTGGGGGAACAGCTACGATAAATTCTGATGGAACGATAGACTTTACTCCTGACGCTGGTTTTAGAGGCCAAGTGAATTTTTCCTACACGCTTTGTTCTGTCGAATGCCCAGATGTTTGCGCAGAAGCAATTGTTCGCATAGATGTAGAAGGAACGGATGAATGCATCATACCAACAGTGATCACACCAAACGGAGATAATTTAAATGATTCTTTTACCATCCACTGCCTCACGTCTTTTCCAGGAAGTGCACTTACAATATTCAACCGTTGGGGAGAAAAAGTATTTGAAACGGAAGATTATCAAAACGACTGGATAGGGACTTATAAAAATGAGGTCTTACCAGCTGGGACTTACTTTTATGTTTTAGAAATTAATGACGAACAGAATGATCCTCAAAATGGATACATCTATATCCAGAGAAATTAATCAATTAAGAAATTAGTTTTATGAAAAATATATTAAGCATACTAATCTGTCTTTTTCTTTTTGCTTCTCTCAAGGCGCAACAAGATCCGCAGTATACGCAATTCATGTTTAACAAATTATCTTTCAATCCGGCTTATGCTGGATCAGTCAATGGTACTTGTATAACAGGATTGTACAGAAACCAATGGGTGAGTTTTGAAGGCAATCCCATCACACAAGTTTTGAGTTTACACACAAGATTAAAAAATGATCGAGTAGGCTTGGGTATTGCCATGGTAAGAGACAAGATCGGACCGAGTACTTCTGTAAATGTGCAATTAAATTATGCCTATAGATTTCAATTGGGCGAAGGAGATCTTGCGCTTGGATTAATGGGAAATATTCGAGACTACAAGCTTGACCTTTCTAAAGAAACCCTCAATGACAACTTTGATCTATTGGTAGATGCTCCTGAGAGAAATAAAACCTTATTCAATGCTGGCATTGGGGCATACTACGAGCAGCAAAATTTTTATGCCGGGCTTTCTGTGCCTAGGCTCATCAAAAATGATATCAGTTTATTACCGGATGGAGTACCTTCAAACATGGAGCAATCTCAAGAAGAGACACATGGTTTTTTAATGGCTGGAGCCATTTTACCCATTGCTGAAAACATCAAATTTAAACCTGCTGGACTTTTGAAGTATGCTGTTAATTCTCCTTTTAGCTTGGACATTCACGCTGGATTTATCTTTTATGACATGTTTCATACCGGATTAACTTACCGTACAGGGCAAAGCAGTTTTACAGACCTAGGCGAATCCATAGACCTGGTCATGCAAATTTACTTGAACGATTCTTTTGTAGTAGGTGGAGCATTTGATTTTACTTTATCCAAACTGCAAGATTACAACTCTGGAAGCTTTGAAATTTTGTTGCAATATTGTCATCAAAGAGCTAGAGACAAGGTTACAAATCCAAGATTCTTTTAATAGAGGATCATAAGAAATAAAATAAATTCAGCGTAAAATTTAAAACAATGGGCGCGATTAAAAACATACTATTATTTATCCTTTTCATTTGCTTTGGCGGGTTGAGTTTGCAGGCGCAACTCAAGGATGCCGAAAGTCTTTACAATGATTATGGATATAAAACTTCAACCATCGTCTATGAAGACCTTGTTGAAAAAAGGGGAGTGGATCTTGAGATAGATGATCTAAGAAACATTGCAAATTCATACCGCTTAGTATCCGACACGGAAGCTGCCGAAAACTGGTATGCAAAATTCATCGGAGAGACAAAAAACCCAATTGACTATCTACATTATGCGCAAGCATTACAAAGCAATGGTAACACTGATGCGGCGAAAGAATATTTCTTAAAATACGATGCTTCCAACGGTGGAGATGACGAAAGAGGAAAACGTTTGGCGACAGCCATCGAAAGAATGAATCAATTTAAACAAAGCGATACACAATTAAAAAATGTAGTAGAGATCAATAGTGAAAAACTAGAATTCAGTCCTCGATATTATGAAGACGGGATCGTATTTGTCAGTACAAGAAAATCTTCTAAAAAGAAAGCCAAGAAAGACATTTGGCTTGATGACAACTATATGTCTCTCTTTTACGCAACGTTAAAAAATGATGGTGAGGCAGGAGCTGTAAAAGAATTTTCTCCCCAGATCAATTCTCCTTATCATGAAGGACCTGTAGACTTCAATAATAGTGCAAATATTATTTATTTCACAAGAAATAACTACAGTAATAATAAGGTAAAAAAGAACAGTAAGAATGCCGTCATCTTAAAAATATTTCAAGCAGAAAAAATAGGCACCGGCTGGGGAGAAGCCAAGGATCTTCCTTTTAACACAGAAGATTTTGACGAGTGTCACCCAGCCTTATCGCCTGATGGCAAAACTTTATATTTTGCATCTAATAGATTTGGTGGACAAGGAGGGATGGACCTTTATGCTTCTAATTTTGACAACGGCGCTTGGTCGGCTCCTACAAATCTTGGGCCAGAGATCAACACAGAAGGAAATGAAATATTCCCATTTGTACATGATGACGGTACATTGTATTTTGCCTCTGACGGTTGGGGTGGACTCGGAGGATTAGATATTTTTTCTTCCACTCAGGCAGAACAAAATTCAGCTTGGCTAAATGCAACTAACCTTGGCAAGCCCTTTAATTCAGCTAAAGATGATTTTGGTTTTGTTTTAAACATTCTTGGATCAGAGGGATATCTCTCTTCTGCCAGAGATGGTAATGATGACATCTATTCCTTCAAAACAAATGCCGAATCAATCAATAAACCATCTCCGGTTTTAATGGAATCTACCATTACAACTTTGGACGGTGATGGTCTTCCTATTGGAAATGTCATATATACGGTGCGAGCAACCAACAAAAAAACTGGTGAGGTTACGGAAAACACTTACACAAGTAATGCAGATGGAGCGTTGATCCTCAACATGCTTCCAGATCATGAATATGAATTCATCGCTTCAAAAGATGGATACAAAACAGCAAGTAAGACTTTTACTACAGAAGGAATGTATAACAATGACGCTTTAGCCATTCGAATCCCACTAGTGAAGGAAGGTTGTTTATCCCTTTCTGGAACGACAAACAGTAAGGATGACGATCTTAGACTTGGAAACGCTTCAATCACACTTAAAAATCTCTGCACACAAGAAACACAAGTGATTCAATCAAACTTGATTGGCAAATTTGAATTTGATTGCCTGGACCCCAATTGTGCCTACGAGATCACTGCAACCAAAGATGGCTATGGAATAGCAGCAGGAAAAATTCAAATGTCTGACTCTCAAAAATCAATGGCAGAAGCGATCAACTTAGTGTTGAATCTTGAACGATCAAAAACTTATAGTGACAATTCAAATTCTGAGTTTAATTCTAAATCTGGTGTATACAATTCAGGTGCAAATTCAAGTACTGAGATCGGTGCAAATTCTGGTACTTATAATGGTTCAAGTGCAGATACTAACAGTGGATATGATTCAAACTACAATTCTTCTGGTTCTAACACCTCATCAGGAACATTACTCGAACTTGAAGACATATACTATGATTTTGATGCGTATGAAATAAGACCCGACGCTGCCCAAGTGCTCGATGAGCTCGTCGCTATTTTGAGAACTTATCCAGACATGAAGATACTATTGACTGCTCACACAGACAGTAGAGGGTCACAAAAATACAACCAGCGACTGTCTCGAAAAAGAGCAGAATACGCTACTTGGTATTTATTGAAAAAGGGTATTAACAAAAATAGACTGACCTACTATGGTTACGGTGAAACTCAGATCCGTAACCAATGTCGCGAAGGGGTAGAATGTCCTGAAGGTGCACATCAATATAATAGGAGGACGATGATCAGGATTGATGAGTAGAGGGAATTAATGTAAAAAGTAGAAAGTAGTAGCCGAGAAAGTTGAAAATAAAGTTTAAAGGGAAAACATTTTATACCCTTTCTTTTGGAGTAGCTTGAGGGCATGCCCTGAAGCACAGATAATTGGCACATTTTCAATACCGAAATCGTAACTAAAAAGTTATGTCAAAGCAACCAATCAAGATCAAATTTCCTAATTCTCCTACTCAAACAAATCACCAACATTCAATTGAAAACCGGCTTGCTTTCCAAAAATAACATCCTTTAAGCCAAAGCTACTTTCATTCAGATAAGTATTCTTTTCAGGTGTATTATAAACCTCAACTTTTTGCTCTATTAAATTAACGATCCAGTATTCTGGAATTCCTGCTTCCGCGTATAATTCCTTTTTTATGGTTTGATCAAACTTTAACGTACTAGCAGAAACTTCAATGAGAATCAATACGTCATCGGGAGTTGGATGTTGATCTTTATACGATTTAGGATTTACTAACAACACATCAGGTTCTGGTTCTGAATAGTTATCTATCCTTAATGGATTTTGAATTCTAATAAAAAAAAGCGCATCATCAGATTTTGAGAATTTTCTATTCAAAACATCTATGACATGGGCATGCATACTATTCGAAGGGCTCATATTTACAACTTCTCCCTTGATCAACTCAACTTTATCATGACTCCCAATAATCCCAACAGCTGCTAACTTGTAGTAGTCGTCAACATTAAACAGAAATTTTTGAAGATTTTGAGTCATTTTTATAATGAATATTATGCTTGATTCTTCTAAAATACGAATAAATACTTTACCATTCCGGTTCTTAAGTCAGTCAACCTATTTTCTTATCTTAGCCCTCAATAATAATAGAACAAAAAATGACTTACAACGATTTTACTATAAAAACGCAAGATGCGATCCTTCAAGCACAGAAGATAGGCAAAGATAGAGACCATCAGGCGATAGACACATACCACCTTATTGTTGGTATGATGGAGATTGACGAACCGATCATGCGTTTTCTTTTTGAAAAAATGGGCGTCAACACCAACGGGTTAAGAGAATCTTTGATTTCGGCGGTAGACTCTCATGAAAAGAAAAAAGGCTTCAAAAAGCAGCATTTGACAAAAACCTGTAATCAGGCTTTGGCTAGAGCCAAAAAACTAAGGAAGGAATTTAAAGATGACTATATTTCTTTGGAATTGGTGCTCATAGGTATTCTTCAAGGAGAAGACTTAGGTGCTCAGATCTTAAAAGATGCTGGAGCGACGGAGAAAGAATTACGTGTTGCCATTAAAGAACTGCGTAAAGGCAAAACAGTCAATGATCAGAATTCAGAAACAGCTTATAACTCCTTAGAGAAATTTGCAGTTTGCTTAAATGATCGTGCAGAGGAAGGAAAACTTGATCCTATTGTTGGTCGAGATGAAGAGATCCGTAGAGTCATGCAGATACTTTCACGTAAGAAAAAGAACAATCCGCTATTAATCGGCGAACCTGGCGTTGGTAAGACTGCCATCATCGAGGGTATTGCCTGGAGAATGGTGAATCAAGATGTCCCTGAGAATTTATTGAGTAAAAAGATATATACCCTCGACATCGCCTCTTTGATCGCTGGGGCGAAATATAAAGGAGAATTTGAAGAACGCCTAAAAGCTGTTATCAAAGAGGTAACAGAGTCAGATGGAGAAAAGATTCTTTTCGTTGATGAGATCCACACCATCATTGGTGCTGGAGGAGGATCTGGCGCCATGGATGCTGCCAACATCTTAAAACCTGCTTTGGCAAGGGGAGAACTCAGGACCATAGGAGCGACCACTTTGGATGAATACCAAAAATACTTTGAAAAAGATAAAGCACTCGTTAGAAGATTTCAAACGGTAAAAGTAGCAGAGCCCTCTATCGAAGATACCGTTTCAATTCTAAGAGGATTGCAAGAAAGGTATGAAGTCTACCATAAGATAGAGATCTTGGATGAGGCTTTGATGGCTGCCGCCGAATTATCAAAACGTTACGTAGCAGATCGATTCTTACCTGACAAAGCGATCGATCTCATCGATGAAGCAGCGGCAAGATTAAGAATGGAATTAGATTCTGTTCCTGATGAGGTAGATGAGCAAGACAGAAAAGTTCGTCAGTTAGAAATTGAAAGAGAAGCGATCAAGAGAGAAAATAACAAGGAGAAGTTGGATGCAATCTCCCAAAAAATTGCGAATGAGAAAGAGAACTTAGATTCTCTGACTGCCAAGTGGAAGAATGAGAAAAATATTGTAGATGAGATCCAAGCACTGAAGAAGGAGATTGAAGAGCAGGAGCAAGAAGCGGCTGTCGCCGAAAGGGAATCCGACTTTGAAGAAGTCGCAAAAATCCGATACGGCAAGATCAAAGAGGCACAAGAAAAATTAAAAAAAGCAGAAGCAAAATTAGACAAGTTACCTGAAGATACTCGTTTCACAAACGAAAGGGTAACAGCCAATGACATTGCAGAAGTCGTCTCCAAATGGACAGGTATTCCATTGAAGAAAATGATGCAAAGTGAAAAGGACAAACTGCTTAAACTTGAAGAACAAATTGGACAAAGATTAGTGGGACAACACCAAGCAGTGAGAGCTGTTGCAGATGCCGTAAGAAGATCAAGAGCTGGATTGCAAGACACAAAAAAACCAATTGGTTCCTTTCTTTTTGTAGGACCAACAGGTGTTGGTAAAACAGAACTTGCAAAGGCAGTCGCAGAAGTATTGTTTGATGACGAGAAAGCAATTACAAGAATTGACATGTCTGAGTACCAGGAAAAGCATGCTGCTTCAAGATTAGTAGGAGCGCCTCCGGGATATGTTGGCTACGACGAAGGTGGTCAACTTACTGAAGCCGTGAGAAGAAAACCTTACTCTATTATCCTCTTAGATGAAATAGAAAAGGCACACCCAGACACCTTCAACATTTTACTACAAGTGTTAGATGATGGTCGATTAACTGACAACAAAGGAAGAGTTGCCGATTTTAAAAACACCATGATCATCATGACCTCTAATATGGGGGCTGAGATCATCTTGGAAAATTTTGAAGATTTAGATGCACTCGGCGAAAAGCACAGAGAAGAGATCATAGATACTACTGAGGAAGAAATTTTTGAAGCGCTTAAGCAAAACCTAAGACCGGAGTTTTTAAACAGGATCGACGAAAAGATCATGTTCTTGCCATTGACAAAACCGGAGATAAAAAAGATCCTTGGTTTTATTTTTAAGAAGGTAAAAAAGAATCTAAAGAGACAAGGTATTGCGATAGAATTATCAGAATCTGCAAAAGATCATATTGTTGAACTTGGCTACGACCCACAATTCGGAGCACGTCCATTGAAGCGTGTCATAGAAAAAGAAGTGGTAAATGAATTGGCCAAAGAAGTACTTGCTGGCAACTTTGGAGAAGGAGATACCGTCTATGTAAACACAAATAAAGAAGGATTGACTTTCAGCAAAGAAGCTCCAAAAGAGGATGGTGAGAAGCCAGATAATACAAAAGAAATAGAACGAAAGAGTACTCGTAGATCAAGATCCAAAGAGCGCAAGAAAAAGGAAGAAGTTGAAAAATTAGAAAAAGCAACGAAGGATGTGCAAGAAGCTGTAAAGCAGGTTAAGAAGGAAGAAAAGAAGTAAAAGGTAATTCTTGCTTTTATCAAAGTATGTACAATAGGTTTTCACATTAGATGCATGTATAAAGCGTTAATGTGTCTTTGTAGTTAATTAAGACTTAGCAAAAAAAATACAAACCCTCGCCCATGGCCCTCAAAGAATTATCAACATATTTTTTATTAATCTTTACTTTCCAATTCGGCGTAAGCCAAACAGTAATTACAGATAATGGCGAGTTAAAAAACCCTGCAGAAGTCTACCCTTACTTGATACAATGTGAAGATCAGGTAGAAAGAAATAAATGTTCTGGTCAAGAATTATCCAAGTTCATTTCCAAAAACCTAAGATACCCAGCACTGTCAAGGGAAAACGGTAAGGAAGGCACCCTCCTAATAAGCTTTGTTGTTAACAGAGAGGGATATTTTGAACAAGGGAAAGTGCTTCATGCTTTCGACAAATATATTAGGGAAGATTCGGAGGCTTTATTTGAAAAGATGGAATCTAATTTAAAATGGACTCCCGCAAAAGTAGGCGACAAAAATGTCTCCGTCCTATATACCTTGCCATCCCACTTTCATGTCCTCAAAAAACCTATCAGAAAATTGTCCTCTTTTGATGAGATCATTTGCGAACGAGGAAGCTCTTACAAATCATTTAATGTCAAGGCAAAAAAAATGCAGAAAATATTCTCTGTTGCAGATACAATAGAGGATTATTGGTTTTATGATCTTCAACAAATAGAATTTATTTCTATGGACATACAATTAATGACAAAGGGAGAGACTATTAAAATTGAAGGAGTGAAAAATATTTCTGAAGACACCTTAAATAAATTGCTTGGTGCAAAGAAAGGAACAACTATAAAGTTTGTCATTAAAGAAAAAAAAGACGACAAAGTGAGGACTGTTGAAAAAAATCTGTTCGTTGATCGCTGATCGCTTTGGGGACATCAGATTAGAGCACTAAATAAGAAGTAGCATCAGGCACAACCTAATGCTACTACTCGATTCTGACAATTTGTTTATTTTAATTTAAATCAATATTAGTTTTATAGTTTTAAGCTTTCCATCAAGTTGGATCACAGCATAGTATATTCCAGTAGGCATCTTTTGACCTGACGCATTTTTACCATCCCAAGTCCATTGCAATATATCTTGAGTGGCATTTGTTTTTATTTCATCATTAAGAACAAGGCTTCCCATAACATCAAAAATTTGCACTTGTATATCTTTTATTAGTTGAATATTAGTAACATCTATATTTATAGTCACTTGATCAGAAAAAGGATTAGGAGCAGCTCCAATCTCTATTTTTTCTGCCTCTGAATTTTCTTCTTGGTCTTCCACTGCTACTATAGCCCATCCCCAAATATCGCAAGTATGACAGGGGTTAGCCCCATTTTCTAAATCTACAGCAAGAAATGCCGTGAAGTCCGACAATACCCTTTCTGCCCTACTTAGTTTTATTATTTCTTGTGCATTGTCCAGCGTCTTTATGTGATTTCCTACCCACATCTCTCTGAGCAAAGAGTCAGCTGGAACAATATTATCAAAAGGAAAAGTAATTTGTTCACTAATAAATTCATCATCACTAAACCCAGTAAAACTAAGATTGATATTCCCCTTGTCCAAGGTATCTTCCAGTCTGCAGGATGGGTACATTGGGTAATTTAGATTGACCCATATATGTTTGCATAAAATCACCATAAGCCAAACCACTACTCACACTTGTATGGAGGTCAAATAAATAATCCGAAGACCTTAAAGATCTAAAAGTATCATCTATATTAGCCCAGATATTGCCTTGACCATTCAGTCCACTGTAAAACTTACCAGTAGTAAAGTCACTTAGAGTCTGATAAAGATTATAATGATTAGTAGTCCAAGCTAATTGTGTTGCTTGACCAAAGACCCATCCTTCATTAGTCATATTGTAATTTTTACTCTGATAATTGAGTATCGTAATCCGTACTTTATTAGATGAGAAAAGATCTGAATAATCGTTTTTCAAGGGCGTTAAAATTTGAAAATCAAGCCAATCTTCTGAGGTGAGCAAAATAATTTCTGCGGCTTCTCCATTGGCTCTAACGAATTCCAAAGCATCGACCAACTGTGCCGTAACATTTCCTTGACTCAATTGGAGTTTTGCTGAATCTTCAAAAAAAGTATTTGCTAAAAAATCAGTTGGTGTCATCCAGGTATCTGAGAGAAATTCTCCTCCTGAGTCATTTTCAGATATAAAATTCAATTTATCTCCCTCCCTCATATGCTTAGGATAAACTTCTTTTAAATAATCCATAATACCCTTTTGTGATATATTTGTATTGTGAGGATCATGTCCATTTAGAAATAAAATATTCTTGGAATCTTGCTCGTCAAGTATTGTCGGTGGTATATATGCCAACTGATAAAACTGGTCGTCTCCATCAATTAAATTTGAAGCGTAAATACCATCTTCACTAAAAGGAGCTTCTATTGTAAAAGAAAGTGGCTTATTTAAATCAGAATGTGAAATACTTGTCAATAGCACCTCCCCATGATCTTCCAACAAATGCAGTTCAAAAGGTGCAACCTCAGGGCCGATCAATTGAGGATTTTTCCATTGTTCTGACTCCCTGGTCCAAATTATAATTTCTGGTATTTCTATTGCTGAAGTATTTAAGATCTCCGTGGGAATGAAAGATTTGATCTCGTCTTCAGACCATATGTTAGGAACTAAGAAGGCAATTCTGAACTTCCTAGTTTGGCCTGTTGAAAGTGGAAACACTTTCATCCGATAATTGTTATTTGATTTTCTGTAAAGAAGAGAAGGATCCGTCTGTCTATCTACGATATCTTCATAGGTCTGTGTTGCAGATTGCAATTCCAATACATCGGCTTGGACAATAGTCGTTTGATCTAACATCCAAAGCCAGGAATCATTAATGATGGAACCGTCTGGCAAAGTAAAATCCAATATGATCTCTAAGTCATCAGATTCAAAAGAGTAGTTGTGGTCTCCCACTGTAAGCGTCAATCCTACTGCAGTATAAATGCCTTGCGGCGAAATAGAAATACTGGCTTCTGTGATTTTTCCAGAGTGCGAATTTCCAAAGCCCCAACTGTCAGAATCTGTAACGCTCAAAACATTTTGAGCGATCAGATTTGTAAGGGCGAGCGAAAATAAAATGAGCGTAAGTGTAGTTATTTTTCTCATAAGCAAATCAATTTATTGTATAAAAGATGAAATTAAGCTAAACAAAAATCAATTTGAATTTTATTTGAAGTAGCATTTATGCTAAAAGGTTTGCACTTTTAAATTGTATTTCGCCAATAGGCGTCAAAAAGTTGGCAGCACTTTGACAACAATCAAATACTTTTTTCAGGAAAATTAAAAATTAAATATTGAACTTTTAAGCCTCCAACACGGGCTTATGAATATCTGAAGGATCTTGATTAAAGATCTTGGTATAACTTTTATATAAGGTAGGTAGCACCTCCTTGAAACGTTCTGCATGTGTAAAAAACAAACTGATGCTAACAGGTCTTGCCGAAATCATCGGTATATTAATGTAGCTATGAATTCGATCTGAGCTATATCCAGAAATCTCCTGCAACTTATTCCAAATATCTTTATCCAGGGTTGGCCATTCTATTTTTGGATAATTTTCTACAAAAGCTTCACCATATAAATGAAACCCTACGGAGTAAGCTTTTTTAGGACTATTATAATAATGATAAAGTGCTTCAGAAGTTATCATTAAAACACGATCCTCCTTGAATGTTTCGCAGAGATGAAAATGCTCTGGATAAGTTGGTGATGGGAAAGGTCTTGGATAAACAATGATGTGATCAAATTTATCCAGCAAGAATTTTTTCAACCCAAAAGTCATCTGCACATTTGTAGCTGCAATCAATAACATGAGATCTGAAGGCAAGGTTCCTTCTGGTCGATCGTCAGATTTTTTTCCGGTATATCCAGATTCATCATCCTCTAAACCCATGGCTAATTCTGCCATCGGCATAAATTCAGTTGCCTTTAAAAACAAGGCTATTCTAGTTTGAAATTTTTGTTTGTCTACAGCAGAAATATTTTGATAAAAAACGATGTGTTCCCTCAAAAAGTTTACAAAAGATTTTGCCAACTTAGGCGGAAACAAATTCCACCACCACCAATCGATTTCAGCCCTTAAAAAATAAATGGTAATAGCAGGAACTCCTGCAATAGCCAAATAGATCATATAATGATTATATCCTTCATAAAGCTGCCACCCCAGATAAACGATTATCATTACGAAAGGTGCGAGTATAGCTCTTGAAGGTTGAAACATAGAAAATTGTTTATTTAATTATTCGTTCTCCTACGCCCTGGCCGGTCAGGCTAAAGCTTCGGCGAACTTGTGTATTTGTTTATAAATACTAGCTTATTACTCTACGGCTTTCAAAACAATGTAAGGAGAATAATTCATTTACATAAGTAAAAACAGTAGGAATAGTAACAATTGAGATGCTATTTTTTTAATTCTACCTCAGCCTCCTCATCCAATTGGACAAAATCTTCAAAGAGGATTTTGTCGTTATCCTTTATTGTCAAAAACGCCTTTGCGTCTTTCATCTTAACAAAAATATCGCAAGTTTTTCCACAGAGGTAAATGTTGTTGACTTGGTATTCATCCCAATCGATAGGCATTTTAGGATATATTTTGATGCTATTTAGCCCAAAAGGTTCTATACCTAAAAGACCTTCAATAAATACTCTTGCATAAAGTGCAGATTCTGCTGAAAGATGTTTCATATTATTTTCTGGATAGGCTTCTATTGGATAAGGAACATGTTCTCCTAGCAAACGAATCTTGGAATAACTCTTCAATCTTTCAAAGGAAATATCAACAGCGCCTGATTTCATTGCCCCTCTTAAAGCATATAAAGTTGCTCTATCCCAAAAAGTTTGCTCTTCTTCCTTTTTGCTTTCATCAAACTCTACGAGTACACCATTCTTTGTCCAAAGTTTTTGAAAGAGCGCTTCCATCGTGCCTTCTTTTCTAGTATTGATACCCATGCATAGCGGAAGGCATATCCAATGTCTTAGCTTTTTATTTTCTTCAAAATACTTATAGGTTTTTAATCCTTCCATTTGGGCACCAAAATAATTTTCTATGACGTTTTCCATTGCTACCATTCGCTTGATATAAATTTTAACTGCTTTGTCATGACCCAATTCTTTTGCCAACAAGGAGGCAAATTTCAACCCTCCATAATACAAACTGGAAGTTGACAGGTTTGCACTTCCAGTTTCAATGCGTCCTTCCATTTCATCGGAGGCTGAAGTTATAGCACCTGCTTTATTTCTCTTATTATGACAATAATTAATACTCCATTTTATCAATGGCCAAAGTTCTCTCGCGATCTTCTCGTCACCACTTGAAAGGACATATTTTGATGTACCATAAGCAATCATTGCCGCATCTCCTCTATCTAGATGTGTCATGGCAAAATTGCCATCCATTTCGAAGGCATAGGCTATATTTTCATCGCCTTCCGGGATATTATTTTGAAACATCTTATAAGCATTATAGGCAGCGGTATTACCTCTTTCATAATTAAGATAAGGGAAAAAAGGTCCTGAGTATTCAATCTGATCATTTGCCCATATTCCACAATAATAATTGCCTCCACCTGGAGAATGCACAAGCCCCATAGATGACTCAAAAATACTTTCAGAAGCCCTTATCTTTGAAAAATAAAAAAGTGTATTTAGTATTTTATTTGGAGTTTTTAATTCAAGATTTTCAGCCATTAGATTTAAAAAAACTTTCCTACCTTTTAGAGCAGTGGAAGCATCAAAGGAATCTGCAAACTCCCCTTTCATTAAAGCACCAAAATAAGTAGGGATATTTATTCTTTTATTAGCTGACAATACCGTCCAGGCATCAGCATCTTTTTTGCAATAAAAAGTGTACTTACCCTTATGACCAACTTCCTCTTCAGTAAATTTACTAGAACCAAATATTAAATTCTTGTTTTCCTTTCCTAAATTTGTAAGTGCCAAATTTTCAACTAGCAATCTTTTATCCATGTCTGGATAAATCGTTTTTGTATACTGAATCCCACTTTTTGGTTTGAAATAAAAAGTAATCATGCCTCCTATTTCTATAGAATCAACTTGAGAAGGAAAAACTACCTTATCGCTCTCATTTATTTTTTCTAAGAAATCATCGTCAATTTTTTTTCTAAAGTATGCTCGATATTTTTTCCAATCTGGTTCGCCAGGTTTGTTCAGCGTCCTTAATTGTGGAAAGATGATATCTCGAGTTATTTTTAGATTTTTATTTTCGTCCACTTCATAATGGATGATTGCAGAAACTCTTTTGCCAGACATTTCGATGTTGTCTTTGTGAGGAAGGTCGTGCTCTTTTGTGAGATCCCAAAGTATTGTATTGCGATCAGTAATTGACCATCTAGTCTGATCTAACATCCTTTGAGCCCACAACGAGTTGAAATTAAAGATCAGAAAAAAGATACTTGTTATATAAATAGATTGTTTCTGTACCAAAGCAGTATGTTTTAGGCATCCAATTTATAACAATCTCATCAATAAATCAGATGTCATGGCTTAAGACATACATATTGATTTTATGCTATGTAATGAATTGATATACTTTTCGTAAGTAATTATATCACCTTTTTAAAAAATAAATAAAGATCAGCCAAGCAAAAATCCTGACAAATCATATATTTTGGGTGAATAATAGTCGAATTTAGAATCACTCTACCAATTCTACTTAACAGATGTTGAAAAAAAATTCAAGAGAGCGCGCTAAGTACTTGCGATATCCAAAAAAAGAATCTATTTTTGCCGTCGCTTCCTAAAAGCTGGTAAGGTGCCTTAGCTCAGTTGGTAGAGCAATGGACTGAAAATCCATGTGTCCCTGGTTCGATTCCTGGAGGCACCACTTTAACAAAAAAAGGTCTTATTCGATTGAATAAGGCCTTTTTTGATTGTATTCTAAATC